>OGVX01000024.1_pt1 | contig 11622 bp, 28 predicted proteins | sample 1575851 | NCBI WGS metagenome assembly OGVX01 (sample SAMN07581529, study PRJEB24739) | freshwater metagenome | place: Singapore | collected 2015-01
GTTTCCCAGTCACGATATTTTGGTTGTATTAATGTTTTTAGGTATTGACATTGTTGATTATATAGGATATTATAGCCGTATAGTTTAGTTTTTGTGGCCAGTTTTGAGGGAATTGGCAAATATTAAATATTTATTGTTGTGAGGATATTATGAAAAATATAGAAATATTACGGAATATAACAAATTCAAGCTCCATTTTGCCCGGAGACTCGTTTGAACGGAAAATACGTTATCACCCAGAATTTAAACGTGTGGAGTCTGATAAATCAATCTGTTTTGACGAACGGTTTTTAAAATGGGGGGTTAAAAATGGATATTTTAAAAAAAATTGACAATTTCACATACTAACACGTGAGGGCTACAGGGCGTAATTTGCAGTTATACAAGCCGGGGGGCTAGTTGGTGTTGGGGGGACACGTGAATTGACTATTATTTATCAGAGTATACATACAAATAAATATGTTTGTTGTGGTTAATAATAGGGGTTGACATAAGCTTAAAATTTTGACAAAATAACCAAATTATGGTAAAATAGAGATTTATGTAGATCCTAAACTTACAAACTTGTAGGTAAATCAGGATCTTATATAACAACTTAAGTTATCCCAAGTTCGTAAGTTGTATTCTATAGCGCTTCTACATTCTCTTCAATACTCCGAGTAATCTCTGCGTATTGAAGAGCACTTCGAAGCTGTGGTTTAATATCATTCAACCAGGGTAACTAGGGTTAACTTTGAGGCTAATTAAAGTTAATAAAAAAATATTATAAAAAAATATTAATAAAGACAATATTGATATAACAATGTTCTATTGAGGTTAATATTGATAATAATAATATGATATAGGTGATAGAGTTTATGAGGAGAGATAGTGAGATACTCTATCGTAAATAAGAGAGAAGGCGAGATTTACCTAACAGTTAGTATTATATATAAATAGTTTTGTTTAATTTTTGTTTTGTTATTATTCGTTATATATATAATATATATTATTAAATATCAATGTTTATATATGTTGACATTGAGGTATTAATTAGTTATGATACTTATATAAATTAAATGTTGTGCTGATTTGGAGGTAATCAGTTGTATAAATAATATTTATGTTGTGAGGGGTTTATGGAATTAAATAATTATATGCATATGATAAAATATGCTGTTGTTTGTGGTGATTATAAAGATATGAAAGCTTTAATTCGTTTGCAAATTAATATGCTGAAAGCTAATGGGGTTAAGGTATGAAAATAAACGTAACTGAATATCTGTTTATTGATTATTTTAATAATATTAGACCGGATGCTTTTACTTATGAAGCATTGAAGGCTCTTTATGATTATTTTATTGATTATGAGGAGTCTACAGGTGATGAAATAGAACTGGATGTCATTGCGATATGTTGTGATTATGCAGAATATACAAAAGAGAAGCTTTTAGATGAATATAGTTACCTTGGTGACTCATTAGAAACTATCATAGAGGCTATTAGAGAGCAATCATATATCATTGAAGTGAGTAATGGTAATTATATTGTGAGGGCGTTCTAATGAAAGTGCGCGTTATGATTAATGGAGATTGGCGATTGGATGATAACAACTATCCATTAACATTCAACTCATTTAAAAAGGCGTTTGATGTTGCAAGCCATATCCAATTACAATCACCAACAACTAAAGTCGCAATATGTGAATACTTCGATAATTTCGACTTTAAATCTATTCAATATATAGGAGATTTGATGCTGTATAAAGTTTATGAAGACTCTTGCCTTATTGGAACTTATAACACAAAAAATTTCGCATTAAAGGACCTATTAAACGTAACCATTGAATCTTATTCAAAAGATAGACAACTCCATGTCATCGAACAAAGTATCGCCAGTGGCGAATATGAAGAAACAATAAAAGAAATTTATGCGCTATCTATAAATCTAATAAAAATTCCAGGAGTAGGGAGATAAATATGACATCACCTCTTATTCTTATTAAATTTGTCGCTTATATAGCATTATGCGTGGCTGTAGTTGGAGGAATCACAGGTATCGCTTATGCAATCCTTATGACTTTATGGAAAAGAGGGTATGAAAATGAGTAAACATTCAGATTTCTATAAACTAAACCATTTCGACTACGTTACCATGTTTAAGAAAACAAAAGATATTATCTCTGGTCATGACTCCATAGACGCTGCAATAGCAGCTCTTGAACAATACATTATTAACTCATACGACGAAGAAGATTTTTACGCTGTCGGTCAATATAGCCACGTCTCACAATATTATGAAGAGGTTATGTAATGAGGTTCTTCGAATTACAACTTCAAATGTTTACAAAAGAAATGTTGTTTATGGGTGAAGTGTCGTTTAAGCAAAAATTTATCATGCTTAACGGGGAATTATCCTTAATCGATGGCGTAACGTTTAAAATAGAGGAGGAATACGATGATAACGAATGACTTAATACAAAAAATAGCGTTTCTAGTATCAAAGGAAATTCAATGTGTTTTAGAAACACAAGACCCCGATGAGCTATACCCTGAAGAAATGTGGGACTCTTTCGGCCCTATCTATGTAGCAACAACATCTACAAAAGATTCTTCAAATTGGGAGAACGACTTAGGGACAAATTTTAGAAGAGGTCGTGATGTAGGGGTTAGAAATACATTGAAAATCCTAAAAGAACATCCTTTTCTACTAAACGAACTAATGGGAGACCAACAACAATGAAAGAACAAGTCGCGATGAAAAAGAAATACGCAAAAAGACGGAAAATAATTAGAAGATGTATAGAGGACGGCATCAATGAAATATCCTTTATAGCTAATAAAATAGGGCTAAAACCATCTGGCACAGAATATTTTATACGTCACCACATGAAAGACGCGATTTATTATACAAAACGAGGCAAATCTTATGTCGGTATCAATGGCATGAGAATCAATATTCAAGAAAAACAAAGCATTTTGAGAAGGATATTAGATTTCTTTTTTTAGTTTTTTACCCGCCTAATAGGGGAGGTGTTAGGCGGGGATGGCGATGAACCAACAAATAGGAGTATACACGATGAACAACGAATTACCAACAACATCCAACCATAGATACCACATGCTGGATTACTTTTATAACCCAAATACGTCACAATGGCGCTGTCAAACGATTGGAGGGAACGGATGGACAATATCTAGGGCAATGTATGGGTTTGAGTTTAGTTATTCAAGATCAACAAAAGAGGCCTTAGGCAATATTGGATTTGAACGCATGAAGTTTGGAATGTTTAGAGAAAAAAATTTCGCAAGAGAAAGGGAGGAGTTCCTTGAGATTATAATGATTTTGCAAAGGATGGTGTCTTAGATGATATTGGGGTATGTGGCTTTTGATTAAATCTGTAAATGCACCAATTTTAGCCGACGTTGCTTTTTTTTCAGCAGAATCAGTTGCTCATATTTTTAACAAAAGACGGCCAAATGATAAACGCATAAAAAAATGCATAAACAAAATGAAAATGGTTAGAAAAGGTAAAGTTGGATTTAAAACGCTTTGTAAATATGCAGATTCTGCTAAAGAGGCGGCAAATGAGGCTTGTAATGATTATGATGAAGCTTCTTTTAGGGCAGCTATTTCCGTTTATTCTGCGGCTTATGCGGCTCTTGCCGTTTCAAATGTCGCTAAGGGCTATTATGACATTGCTAATGGGGAGCTGACCGTTTCGTCTCTTGCTTGGGAGGCTCTTTTAAAGTCAGAAAAAGCTTTTTTTTCAGGGTGGGAAACAAAAGATAGGATAAAAGGAATGAGGTTAAACCTTTTAAAATATTTAAAATCAACACTTAAACAAGAGGATTTAGACCGTGCCCATATTTGATATTGATATTGAAGTCTATTGCGAAACATGCGGAGAGGGATTATGTGGACAATCCTACTTCACAGTCACTCGTGATAGGAAAATCCCTTGCGTAAGAGTAGAGGTATGTAAGGTATGTATTGATAATGCATTAGATAAATTAAGAATGGAGTTAGAGGATGATTGATAAATAGATGTCACAAAGAAATTATTTAAACGATTAAATGAGGTGTTAAATGAAAAATAAAACTAAAATATTTAAAAACTATCAAGAATTTTGCGGACGGGATGACAAAAAAATAAATGGCGTATCGCCTGATTTTGCAGAGAGAAATACCGATTTTGAAACTGGAAACGAGACAAATGAGGGGTGTTGGAATTGCATCTCTTGCAGCTATTGCAGATATTGCAACTCTTGCAACTCTTGCAGCGATTGCAACTCTTGCATCTCTTGCAGCGATTGCAACTCTTGCAGCTATTGCAGATATTGCATCTCTTGCAGCTATTGCAGCTATTGCAACTCTTGCATCTCTTGCAGCGATTGCAACTCTTGCAGCTATTGCAACTCTTGCAGCGAGAAAAATATGAATAAAATAATCATTCCAAAAATTGATAATATCCACCAAAAAGTTTTTGAATCCGCTTCAAAAACAGAATGCTCTCTTGATATGGGCCAATGGCATACATGCGAAACAACACATTGCCGAGCCGGGTGGGTAGTTTTTTTGGCTGGAGAAGAAGGTCGAAAACTAGAGGCCCATCTCGGAACCCCGTTAGCAGCAGCAAAAATATACCGGAAAAGCTCAAAAATAGATGTTCATTGGCCACTACGATTTTTTGAAAGCAATGAGCTTGCAATGGACGATATGCGGCGATGCGCTGAGCTAGAGGCTAAAAATGAGCAATAACAAACAAGAAAAATTTCAAATTATTATTGAAAATTATATTCAAAATATAAACGAATTGGTCAGAAAGGATGCTTTTAATAAGGGAGGGGTTCGATGATTGATAAATTAACAAAAGAACAAGAAGAAAAAATACCTGTTTATTTAAAAAAATGGCTAGATAATGGCTATTCAACACAACCGTTAGATAGAGAAAAAACAGCAGAATCTATAAAGTGGATATATGAGTTCAGTAGAATGGAATCCCATTATATGTGGTTCTGTGATAGCCCTATGCAAATTCAATTGATAATCCATTTATTAAAATCAGAGGGATTATTAAAATATAACATAAATTACAACATAACGGGCAACCTAGCGGATAATCTAAGAAAAAACCTACCGGATAACCTAGGGGACAACCTATGGGAAAACCTAAGAGACAACATAAGGTATAACCTATTGGACACCATATGGGACAACCTAGGGGAAACCCTAATGACAAACCTAAGAAACAAACTATGGGACACCCTAGTTAATAACATAAGGGACAACCTATGGGACACCCTAAGAGAAAACACAAGGGACAAACTATGGGATAACATAAGGGCCAATATATGGGACAACCTAAAGGGCAACCTAAAGGCCAACCTATGGGCCAACCTAAATGAAACACTTAAAAATTCTAAAATAGATTTTAATTATTTCTTTTCACCATCCCTGGAGAGCTATTGGGTTGGAACCTATGATTTTATACTCAATGAATTATTACCAGAAAGAAAAGACGAGTTTTCTGTTTTTAATACAAAATGTATAGGCTTCTATAAGAATACTTTTTTAATAATCCCATTTAATGGGATATGTTTCATATCTGAACGCCCTACACTCATAAAAACAATTAAATCTACTAATGATCGAAGAGTTCTTCATTGTGATGGAGGCCCATGTATGACTTTTAAAGACGGTTATGAATTTCATGCGCTTAATGGTATTCGAGTGTCTAAAGAAATTGCAGAAACACCCTCTCATCTTTTAGATTCAAATATTGTTCTGAAAGAAAATAATGCGGATGTTCGTCGCGAGATAGTTAGAAAAATTGGTACTGAAAAACTATGCAACGACCTAAACGCAAAATGCATAGATAAATCTCCAGACGGCATGTATGAGCTTCTAATGCTTGATCTTAAAGATGGACGGATGAGGCCTTATTTGAAAATGATTAATCCCTCTATAGGCGTTTATCATATCGAAGGTGTTCATCCCGATTGTACAACCGTTGAAAGTGCTTTGATGTTCCGAAACGGGACTTCTCAAAAACCAATTAAATTAACATAAAAGTAGAAATGACTATGTTTTATCAACAAGGCGACGTTTTATTAAAAAAAGTTTCTATTGAATTTAAGGATACAGATATTATTGAAAAGAATAAAAATGGACGAGTTATAGTAGCTGAAGGGGAACACACCGGTCACGCTCATGCCATTAAAGAATATGAGGCAATTATTAGAGTTAAAGATGGTAAAAGATATGTTATTACTGAAAAAGGGTTCACAATCACACATGAAGAGCATCTCCCTATAACTGTTTCCCCCGGAATATATGAGATAGGCATTGTTCAGGAATACGATCATTTTGCTGAAGAAGCTAGAAACGTATTGGATTAGGAGATAAACAATGATTTTTATAAAAGTAACTTCAATTAAAACAGAAATTTTAACAGAAGGAGAATTTAGAGAATTAGAAATATTAACTATTATTTCTCCAGATAAATTTTCATTTTTTAAATCTGAAAGTCAAGAAAAGGCATTCAAATGTGTCGCGCGTTCCTTCTGTAATACAACGAAGATTTATTTGAAAGAATCTATTTTAGAAATTTTAGATTTGATTAAAGAAGAAAAATATAAAAATTTTCTTTTAATGAAAAACGCAATCACAGATGAGTATAGAAAAGTATTTCTTGCTATCCCCGAAATGCTTGAAGTTATTAAAGCCGTTAATTATTGGTTTAATATAGGTTATAACGAACGAGAAAAAAAGAACCTATCACTTGAAGGCATAGAACAGGCCTTTACTATCCTTTTAGAAAAACATGGCGATAAGGTTGTAAATGAAGAGTGAAGATTATATCGGATATGCCGGAACTGTTACTTCAGATGGATATAAACAATACCAACATGCACAAAACCTATTAGCAAGTGCACGTGTTGATAAATGTAATAAAAAGGAGATTGCGATGAACGAAATATTTAATCATGTAGGTAAAAGCTGCTGGGATTGCGAATGCGTATTTGAAGAAGGGGATAGTGCATACCCCGAATATTCACATCTGCAAGAAGGGCTTAGATTCCTTTGCCATAAATGTTATTCTAAATCAATGAGCTTATACAGAGCCATTATTAATTGGATAAAGTATAAATTCCATATCCATGAATGGAAACTAATTGATATGGCTGAAAAAAGGCAAGCTATGGGTTTATCAGGAAGAGAGTGCTTCCATCACTACACATTCCAATGTGTAATTTGCAAATCACATAAAAAAGAAAAATTATAAAAGGAATATACAATGAGACTATTTAGCTGTTTTTATAATCAAGAGATTGAAAAATCAAAAGTAATTAAAATAGAGGTTAAACCTCAAGCCGTAACAAACTCAGCAAGGGCGGATATTATCAGAGGTGTTAATGAAAAACATAAAGGGATATTAGCAAGAGCTTTGAATATAATGTCTTTCGGGCCTGAAAATGAAACGCTTAAAGTTGCAAGAAGACTATTTAGAAACTTCCCATATAGCGAATCAGCCGTTAGACAATCTTGTCTTATCTATCATTCAAACGTTCAAGAATCATTAGATACCTATAAAGCCAATATTAAGGCTATTTCAGGGTATATTGTTAAAGACGTAGATAGTTTTATGGATAACGTTCACACATCTATATCTCGAATTGAAGAATAACTAATTAATACCTCAATGTCAACATATATAAACAGAATCGCTTAGATCTTTGTTGAAAGGAATTTAATTAATGTTAATACATGTTGACATTAATGATTGTTTTAGATATTATTTTTGTATAAATAAATTAGGAGAGGTTATGAATATTGAAGATTTAACATTAAAACAAATACGTGAATTAGGGGAGTTATTGAATTTAGGCAAGAATCCTAATTGCTCACAATCAAATCATCCTATGCTCGGGAAAAGGTGTTTAATTAGAACATACTCTGCTGGCGTTCATATTGGGGATATTGTTTGGATAAATCCAGAAAACTCAATGGAAATAAAACTTTCTAATGCGTTGAGATTATATGAATGGACAGGCGGTGGATTGTCATTATCTGCTGTTGCAAATAATGGCATAAAAGGAGGACGATTAGATAAAACTGGAGATGTTTTATTAACAAATGCAATTGAAATGATACCAACAACAAAGCTTGCAGAAGAAACCTATGTTAAGTTTATTGAAGATTAGACATCACGGGAATTGTCAGGATGGATGGGGTGATTGTCCTGGGGATGGATTTGGAACTGGAGATGGAAATGGATATGTATATGGAACTGGATATGGATATGGATCTGGATATGGAAATGGATTTGGATCTGGAAATGGATTTGGATCTGGATCTGGATCTGGAAATGGATATGGAGATGGATTTGGAAACGGTGGTGGATAAAAAATAAAATGAAAAACAAAGTAGATGGCTATATTTCAGAACGAATAAGCTTAGATGATAAGCAAATAGAAAGGATAAAAAAATATTATTCTGAATTTTATTGCAGTAATTATTCTTGCCCTTTAACTTTTGATGGAATTCTTCATTCTGGGGAGGCAATGTTTTTTAGAGAAAAAACAGGTGCTGCATCAATTGAAATAGGAAGGAGAGAAGGTGGTTCTGTTGTAGATATTATTTACAGAAAAGAGGGGATAGAATGGACAATAGATGGCGCTATAAATTTTCTTATAAAAGAAACTAAATGTTTCTATAAAGGTAGAGGCGTAAAGAATAAAATGAAAAGGAGGAAAACGTCAAAAGCTTTAAAGGGTAGAAAAAAATACGATGTTCCAACTCGCGTTAAAATGATATTTAATGCGATATGGGAAATGGGAGGTGCCTATAATGGGAGTTCTATAATTAAAAGCTCACATACAGGAAGGCCAATGTCCTATGCTGGAGTGAGACAATATCTTAAACGAAATGGGTATAAAATAGTTATGGGGCCTTATCTAACAGATCTTAAAGGTAACGTAATTGATCCCGATAATTTATCAAGTGAGGAAGATTAAAATGGCAAGTAAAAAATACAACATGAAATATAGCAGGCTTTCATCCGAAAAGAGAAAGGATGAAAATGGGAAGTATGTTGAGAGCAAAAAAGTAATTTGGCGTACGGTAGGGAATGTGTCTGTATATAGTGTTAGTGGTATACCTGAAGATTTACGGATTTATGTAGATATCCCATCAATCCCAGCAGATATTGTTGTTCTTCCTGAAACAGATTTCAAAGGCCCTAAATTTGAAAAAAAGCAAAGCAAGAAAGATTTCAATGGCCTACAAGAGGATGACTATGGATTCTAATTGGGTTGATGTTGAGCATAATGACCCTTTAATACGTATACGAACATTAAATATAACGGATGTTGGGGTTGTTTTGTTTGCTCAAGCTTTCCAAAATGAACATGACATTAAACCTTATTCAAGCTATTTTTCATTGTTGCCAAAGAAAAGTACATTGGCATCGGATGGGAAAATAAATAAGACGGTAAGGTTAGGGAGGAATAAAAATGTACCTATTTCCTGATGAATCAACAATTGAGGGGCAGCTACAAGCCCCTTTCCCTGAAAGCGAGATTGAATGGCGTGCACAGAGATGCGGGTCTACTCAAGCAGGGAACCCTTATGTGTTTGTTCTTGCGTATGTATCTGCTAGAGCCGTTCAACGGCGTCTTGATGATGTATTTGGATGGAACGGATGGCATGTTGAATATAGACAAGAAAGATCTGGAATTATTTGCCGACTAAAGACATTCAATGAACATGGCGAAGTTGTAAAAGAAGATGGGTCCCCAGAAACAGATATTGAGGCATTCAAAGGCGGTATCTCTGGGGCTTTAAAGAGGGTTGCGGCTTCTGGATATGGGATAGGCAGGTACCTTTATTACCTAGAGGCAACTTTTGCCCCTGAAGTTTCTACGTCTTTTGTTAAAGGATGGGAACGGGCAAGGACGCCAAAGACAGATAGAAAGATGCCTGATACAGAGATATTCTGGCTTCCACCAACATTACCAAAATGGGCACTGCCTAAGGAGAAGAAATAATGAATAATGAATTTGTACAATTAGATAAAAACTGGAGCGATATGGATGTATTGGCTCCAATGACAAAGAAAGACTTTGAAGATAAATGTGGTGAATTAAAAGAAACCTTACAAGCTATTCGTGAGATTGAAGCTGAAAAGAATGAGGTATCTAAGCGACATAAAAAGGCTGAAGAGAAAATGAACCTTATTGCTTACGATTTATCAACAAAGAAAATACAAAAGTCATTGCCATGTTGTTGGTTCTATAATTTCACTTCAGGCAAAAAGGTCCTTCGGGCAAGACTAGAAGATTTAACCGTTTCTGATGTTATGGAAGATGACATTTCAGACAGTGATCTTCAAATGAAGCCCCAATTCGATTTTAATCAATAAAATTGTGCGATGAACCATTCTAATGACCATATTTTATATCTATTGGGGATTATCCTTATTGCTTTAGCAGATGAAAATTCTGATAATAATTTCCCTGTGTTTAATACAGAAACTTTTGATTACTTTTCAAAGTTATACCCTTCTAAAGCGGGTAAAACGAGAAGTAAAGTTTTCTGGAATGCCAATATAAAGTCTAGGGGCAACGTGATTCGTCTTTATAACGCCCTTTTGGTTTATGTTTACGATACACTAAGATGTCATCAAAGAGGGTTTAAAAGGGATTGGAAGAACATGGATACTTTTTTAAGAAATCATGAAGATTTCATTGATTACAATACAAACATGATTGATGACTTCAATAAGCTATTAGGAACAATAAATAGATTGTTGGAAGAAATAAAAAACTTAGAACCCATAACAAAGCAAATTCAAGAATTTAAACCAATAAGGATTGATATCGATGACTAAGCCCTTTATAGATGAGTTTCAATCATTACTAACGGACCTTTTTTTTGATAAGTTCGCCTATCAAGACGCTAACCAAAAAGCAAAAATTTGGTACAAAGCAGTTAAGGAAGACATTGATAATAATAAATACACTGAAGAGGCTGTAATTTCGGCTTTAAAGAGACTTTTAAGAAAAGAGGTGTATAGACCATCTCTTAACCACTTGCTGTCTGAAATTGATAACGCAAAAAGGTTGTATTTATAATGAGAATACTACAGCATTATGCGCTTCATGACACAAGTCGTCATTCGGGAATGATACCTATACCAAGAGAGCTTGCAAGGGAAATGAATGATGATGGGTATGGTATTTTTACAACAATTCAGGTATTTGATACAGCTGTTAGGAGATTAGACAATTTAAAAGCCATTAGAGTTATAGCCGTTGATTTAGATTGTTCTAATGGGGAAACAAAAGCGTCATTAGCAGAACGAATAAAGAAATCTCCTATTGAACCTTCTTATATTATTGAAACTAGCACCTTTACAATCACTACAACTATACCTATCACTATAACTACCAATATAACTATCACTATAACTACCACTACACCTATCACTATCATTACCACTGCCACTGTAGCTATCACGATAACTACCACTTTGCACTATCCCTATCATTACCACTGCCACTGTCGCTATCACGATAACTACCACTTTGCACTATCCCTATCACTACCACTATCACTATTACCACCACTACCACTGTC
>OGVX01000025.1_pt1 | contig 11592 bp, 12 predicted proteins | sample 1575851 | NCBI WGS metagenome assembly OGVX01 (sample SAMN07581529, study PRJEB24739) | freshwater metagenome | place: Singapore | collected 2015-01
GTTTCCCAGTCACGATAGGGCTTAGCGATAGGATTAGAGCGTTAGAGTTATTAGCTAAACTACAGGGGCTGTTGGTAGAACGCAAGCAAGTAGCCCAGGTTATAAAGGTAGAATTAGGGCAAGTGAACGCCCCTATTGTACAGGTAGACAGTGAGCAATCGTCTACACGCACGCACACGCACGCACGCACGCGTGTAGGGGATTAGTCCACCGAAAATAAACCGAACAGTGGGGTGGGGGGTGTATCCCCCTAATGCGGCTCTTGGTAAAAGCGTGTAATTATATTATATAGACCTGTAATAGTATATCTTCACTCACACAGAGATATTTGTTTCCCAGATAAAAATTACCTTATCAATGTAAATGTGTGTATAAAATATTACGGGGGTATGATAAGATGTGTGTATATGCCACGATTTAACGTTTATATCCGTAAAGAAGACTTACAAGCCTGGGAGAAAATACATAATAAATCCCAATGGATACATTTAAGATTATTGGAGTCTCATAGAAGGAGTCCCAAGAAAATTATTCTAGATGATTTTATGGCTTCTAGAATATGTCCTAAAGGACATTTCTATAAAGGAGATAAGTGCACTGTGAAAGGATGCGATGTTATATAGTCCTCACCCAAAACAATATGAAGTACATAAATCTAACTCAAGATTTAAAATACTTAATTGGGGTAGACGTACTGGAAAATCAATGTTTGCCTTAGAGTACGCTTTATATGAAGCTATGAGAGTTCAGGGTAGATATTGGATAGTCCTACCTACTTATAAACAAGCTAAAGACATTTACTGGAAACAATATATAAAAACATTAATTCCTAAAGAGTTTATTAAAGATATTAACAATGTTGATTTAACAGTCACACTAAATTATATTGACGATGAAAAGAATGGTATTAAACACGACACCTCCAAACCTAATTCAACTATAGAACTTAAAGGTTCAGATAATGCCGATGCGTTGCGTGGTACAGAAGTTAATGGATTAGTTTTTGACGAATACGCCTATCACGAACCAGAACATTGGAAACTTGTCTTTGAACCAATGCTACTTACAACTAAAGGTTGGGCAATGTTTATTTCTACCCCTAATGGATTTAATCACTTCTACGACCTCTATATGTACGCTCAGGGCTACGATAAGACCGAGACTGGGGGATTCATACAAAAATATCCCAAAGGTCGCCCTAACTGGTTCTATTCACACGCCACGCCCTATGACAATCCTGTAATAGGTAAAAGCGAAATAGATAGAATTAAATCAGAAAACACCCCTGACGAATTTGCTCAGGAGTATATGGCAGAGTTTAAGAAGATGGAAGGATTGGTATATAAATCGTTTGACCGAGCCATTCACGTAGTCACTCCAGATAAAGTTCCTCTTATTGGAACTCACGTAGTATCTATAGACTTTGGTTATCAAAATCCTACAGCAGTTTTATACATCCTAATTGATTATGACCAGAATTGGTGGGTATATGATGAAATCTACGAACGTAAAAGAACTATCAACCAAATAGCAGAAATCATTAAAGAAAAATCTACTGGTAAAACTATCCTTACTTATATAGGGGATTCTCAAGCTTCAGAACACATTGCTAACCTTAATCAGCAAAATATACCTTGCGTACCTATTACTAAAAGAAAAGACTACATACCAGCAGGTATTAACATCATTCAGGAAAAATTATTACCTCGTGAACAACTTCACGGACCACCTAAGCCAAAATTATTCGTATCTTCTACGTGCGTTAATTTAATTGAAGAATTTGAAAAGTATCGTTACCCTAAAGGAAAAACTACTAATCGTAACGAAAAAGAAGAACCTATGAAAAAAGATGACCACGCATTAGACGCATTACGCTATGCAGCCCTTTATTATCAATTTGATATAAATAAAACATATGATTTCCCAGAAGAAGATTTATTTGACAATGGATTTTACCGATGAGTTATATAGATGATATCAACGCCTTAATAGAATCAGTAGATTATGGTGATGTTCAGGTAACAGTAAAACGTCATACTAAAAATACCCACCAAGTTATTATTCATTCGTTTGAATCTCACAAACCTAGAGATAACGCAGAAGCTGCAGCAATTATAATGCAAGTTATTAAAGAAGCTACTGAGAAAAATTTTTCAGGTTCACTATCTTTTACTGTAGTTTTAAATAAAGGCAAAGTATCTCGTCTTATCAAGCAAGATAATGCCCAAATAGATTACACAAAGATTGACGCAAATGATAAATAATTTTATAGTAAATATAATCACAGGAGAAGGACTCCACGATTCTAATAAAGGAGAATTATGGATAAAAAACGTATAAAAGAAATTACTAATGAATATCGCACAGATAAAGATGCAATACAAAACATTGTAGATACCTTTGACGAAAAAGAATCAATGTTGATTTCTAAAGTTGAAGACTCAATGAGTTTCAAATCAAAAGTAACTGATTCTAGACTTTCCACAATTATATGGGAAAGAGCAGGTCGTGTTATGGGGCAACTCCCCACAGGTATGGTAAAAGCCCTATCTATAAAAGATAAAGGCAAATCCACCTTAATGGATATTATTCTTCAGAGATATGTACAACCTAATGCCAACGCACAATTTTCCCACCTTACTAAATTAAGGATGTGGGATTTATACTCAATGGTATATGGAGTGATGCCAATGATGTACGACTACCGTATAGATGATGACTACGTAGGACCAGACTCTTGGTTAATACCTATCCGCAACTGGATTCCGCAGCGTGGAAAACTAACTATGCAAGACTCTGACTACTGCCACGTAGAAAATTATGTATCTGTTAGGTGGTTAGAATCTAAGTTAAAAGCCAAAAGTGGCGACTGGGATAAAGCCTGTTTAAAAAGAATCATTGAATCTGCTAAAGAAGGTTCTAAAATGCAAAAAGAATCTCGTGATGAATCATATGTAGAAAACGATAGAAATCAAGATTCCTCTAAAAGCAAAGGCAAAGCTTCGCAAGTTAAAGTAGTTACACGTTATGAAGCAGGTGAAGATGGACATTGGGTAATGTTTTGTCCTGATTATGATGATGAAGTAATCCGAGACATACCAAATCCACACAAAAATGGCAAAATCCCTATTGTTTTGAAGTATTGTTTCCCACTTGTAGACTCAATTTATGGTCTAGGTGACTTTGAAAGAGGTAAAACCCTACAATATGCTATGGATTCCTTGATTAATTTGTACTTAGATGGTGTAAAGATGTCTATTTTTCCACCTGTAGTAGCAAATCCTAATGGAATTGTAGCTTCAACAGTTAAATACAGCCCTGGTGCACGCTGGTTAGAAAACATTCCTAACTCAATTCGCCCTTACAACACCAATCCACAAGGTCTATCTACCTTCCAATCTACTTATCAGTTCCTTATAGGGTCAATTCTTAATCAAAACGGTACTACAGACACTGCAGCAAGTGCCGATTCTACCTCAGACCCTGGCTTTGGTAAGACCCCACAGGCTCTAAAACTACTTCAAGCACGTGAAAACACTCGTGATAACTGGGATAGGTTTATGATGGAGCAAGCAGTTGAGGAACTTTACGATGGATTTGTAAACCTTATTTCTCAAAAACAACCTAAACCAATTAATCTTGATTTATTTGATGATGAAATAGATTTAATAAAAGGTGTTTACCCAGATGTAGAAAATATTTTGCGAGAATCTGAATCAGGTAGTTATGCACTACTCACTGTTTCTAAAAATGAAATAGGAAACACTAATTACAAGTATTATATTGATGCAAACTCTACTAATCGTAAAGATGATGCTGCACAATCTGAAGCTTTAACTAATTTACTCTTAGTTGTTTCTAAAATACCAGGATTAAGTCAAGAACTTGCTAAAAGTGGACTTAAATACAATGTAGGCGAACATATTAAACGCATTTTTGCCACTTCTGGCGTAGAAGGTTACGATAAAATTGTTACAGGAATGAGTGAAGACGAAATGATGCAGGAAGAAATGAATGCACAAGGCAATATGAACCAACCTACACAGACCGTAGGAGGTCCAGGAGGCGAAGTTACACCACCATCTATGGCAGAACCCCAAAGTCCAGAACAAATGGCTCAGAACGCCCCACAAGCCCCTCAAATGCCACCTATGCCACAAGCACCTAGTGCAGTTCCTATGAATCCACAAATTCAAGACCCTGATATAGCAAGAATAGCTAATGAAATGTTTGGAGGACAACAATGAACACAGATGCAATTACAGAAGGATTAGAAGTTACTTTACCAGATGATACTCCAGAGCAAGAAGAAGCAAATATAAAAGATAAACAAATTGCTAATCTTGCTGACCATCCTGGTTGGTTACAAATTCAACAATTAATGCAAGACCGTATAGATTTTTATAAAAAGATGAGTGGTTTAGATACTTCTAAGTTAACTTTAGAAGAAATTGGACAGAAATTCATTGTATCTAATCTTGTAGCTGATGAACTATCACAAGTTCTTAACGTAGTACAAACCACAGCTAACGAGATTAACAATGGAAAAACCAAATAATGAAATAACTCCAGAATCATTAGAGCATTCTAGTGAACAAATAGAAAAAATGTGGCAAGATGCTAAAGCATCTATGCAAGGTCATAGTTGGATTCAGCGTGGTACAGAAATAACTTGTGAGTCCTGCCCATTTAAACACGGATTCTATGTTGAGCCAGGAAATATACTAAAAAGTATTGACGAAGATGGAAATCCAGTTATTGACAAAATCTTTTAAAGTATAATAATTAAAGTACAAGTGAGCTTGCAACTCACCAACGGTGTCGCCAAGAACCGAGCTTAGCTGAACGTGGGCTGTCAATTAAAAAAGGGAGAAGTAATGGAAGATACCATACTACCAGTAGAAGAAACTACTGAGACCACCCCCAGTCTAGAACAAACAGAATCAACAGAAGAGGTTAATACTGTAGATACTGAAGTCGCTAGTGACGTAGAGGTGGAGGGTGCTACAGAATCAACTAACACTGAAGAGGAGAGCAAACGTTCACCACGTCAGGAGAAAAGATTTGCTCAAATGTCAAGTAAAATTCGTGAATTGTCTGAACAAGTTCAGCAACCAGTGAATTTTTACAATCAACAAGCTCCTGTACAACCTACGGAAGTTCCGTATGATACAGAGCTAACTGTTGAGCAATATCAACAGCAAGTAGCTAGACAAGCAGAAATGATTGCTGATTTAAAACTTCAGCAATTTGAGCAGAAACAATTAGCTAAAGAACGTGCCGATAATTTTGAACGTGACGTTGAAAATATAGAAAGAAGATATCCAGAACTTAATGCCGAGGGCGAAAACTACGACCCAACATTAAGCAATAAAATTGCTTCAATGTATGAAAAACTCAGTAATAAGAATCCTGATATCAGACTGAAGGATATTGTAGAAGACGTTATGGATGTCGCAAGCCGACAATCAGCTCGTTCTGATGCAAACGTTAAAGCATCTGTTGCCAAAGCTGCTGCTGAAACTACACTAAAACCCGATACTACTTCTAAAGATTCTGGTAAAAAAGATTTTACTGAAATGTCTTTAGATGAAATGGAGCAACAACTCGGTTTCAACCAGTAGTATTTTAAACAAAGGAAACTAAAATGGCTGCACAAACAACTAGCGGTCTATCACAGGAAGTTTCTACTTATTACGAAAGAGTTTTTCTTGCTCGTGCTATGAAGCGTCTAATCCACGAACAAGGTGCACAGAAGAAAACTATGCCAGCTGGCGAAGGTAAAACTGTAAACTTTACACGTTACACCGTTCCTGCTGTTGCAACTACTTCTCTTACTGAAGGTAGCAACCCATCTGAAATAGACCTAACCGCAAGAACTGTATCTGCTACTCTTGCTGAGTACGGTAACTCTGCTAAAATTGCACGTTTCTTGAGCACTGTCTCAATTGACCGCAACAACAAAGAAAAAATTGAAGTCTTCGGACAAAATATGGGTGAAACCCTTGACACTCTCTGCCGAGCAGAGCTTGTATCAGGTGGTACTACTCAGCTAGCAGGTACTGCAACTGCTATAACAGCTATTGCTGCTTCAAACGTACTTAACGCTTCTGAAATTAAGAAAGCTGTTCGTACTCTAGAAGGTAATTCTGCTATGCGTTACGATGACGGTTTCTTCCTAGGTAAGATTCAACCTTACACTTGGTATGACCTAATCGCTGACTCAACCTGGGTTAACGCCAAAACTTACAGTGATGTAAAAGACCTATATATGGGTGAAGTTGGTGAACTATTCGGAGTTAGATTTATGCTAACAAACAATGGTCACACTTCTTCTTCAACCGTAACTGTATACAGTAACTTGATTCACGGTAAAGAAGCTTTTGGTGTAATGGACCTAGCTACTGATTCTCCAAAACTATACATTAAGACTCCTGGCTCATCAGACACCAGTAACCCTGCCGATAGGTATTCAACCATCGCTTGGGCTGGTAGTTACGTTGCTAAGGTTCTTAATAGTAACTGGCTAATCAACATCAAGACTGGTGCTACTGCTTAATTAGCATAGCTCTATCTCGCATTAGCTCCTCTTGACTGAGGGGCTTTTGTGTTATAATCCTATTATGGATAGAAAACACGACATTGAACTTATAGAAAGAGAGTTGAAAAATCCTAACTTACAAGATTTTCAACGTTCTCAATTAAAAAGACAATTGCAGATTATTCAAAACGAAACACCTAAGATTAAATCTATGCGTGCAGCTTTAATAAAAGCTCATCAAGAAGGAAATACTGAGGAAATTAATGACATCAGAAACTTCGTCAACGGAAGAAGCGACTACAACAACTCCTAGTGCTTTTAGAGCAGCTGCAGAACCTACTGAAGTTACGCCATTACCTGCAACTGATAGCAACCAACCAATTCAAGCTACAGAAAAAGGTGATGGCTTATTTATAGGATATGAAGTAGATAATGGTGTACCATTTGTAGTTGACTATCTTGGCATAAAAGATACATTTCAAGCTGACCCAGATGCTTACAGCGAAGTATATGATATATCTAAGTATTTAGAAGATTTAGTTCGTTCTGGACAAATAGATAACAGCATAGAAGCGATTAAAGCTAAATTAAAATCATTGGAAGAATTATCTGGTGTGCTTGACACAGAACGTGCTAATATGAAATTAACTCGTTTAGCAGAATATGCTAAATTTGAAAATAAAATCAATGACGCTAAACGTAGTTCCATAAAATGGAGTAGATAATGGCAGCCCCAGACCGACAACAACAACCAGATATACACAGAAGTGAACAAGCAGTTCAAAACTGGAGTTTTGATGAAGTATATAAAGTACTCGCCACTATTCCTGTAGCAGAATATAACAATGCTTTATATCGTTTACAAGCCAATCAAGATGGCACGTTAGCTGTAGGTGCAAAAGATGCTATTGAAAGATATGATTATTCTAGTTCCACAACAATTTATGTAGGTACTGCAGCACCAGGAACATCTGCTTCTACTGCTACTTGGACAATTTATAAATATGATTTATCTAGTTCCAGTGATGCTAGTGGATTAAAAGCAACTAACATTGCTTGGAATAATAGAACATCAGGGAGTTACGCATAATGGGATTTCAAATAGTCAAACTAACAGACCCACCAATTAACGTTAATGTAAACGTTAATCCTATGGGTGCATACAGTAACTCAACTACTTATTCAGTAGGTGATGTAGTTACTTACAATGGTTTAAGTTATATCTGTAAGCAAACTTCTACAGGTAATTCACCAACTGATACAACTTACTGGCAACTTATTTATGATGACCAATTAAAGTTCACTACAGTTCATAACGGTACAGGTGCAACCATTTATAAAGGTACAATCGTATATCTTTCAGGTGCAACAGGTTCTAATCCAAATGCAGTAAAAGCTCAAGCTGATACTGATGCTCACTCAGCACGAACATTTGGTGTAGCTTACGAAGACATTACTAATAACTCAACTGGTAAAGTTTTAGGTTCAGGTCTCGTAGACGGATTAGATACTCGCAGTACTGCTACACATCCATTTACTTCAGATACTTTAGCTGCAGGTGATGTACTTTATCTTGACCCAACTACAGCTGGATATGTTACAAAGACAAAGCAAGTAGCCCCCAATCACCTTGTATATGTAGGATTTGTAGTAGAAACATCTCCTACCGATGGTAAGATTATTTATCGTATTCAGAATGGTTATGAATTAGACGAAATTCACGATGTATTAATTACTTCGGTCGCTAATAATCAATCATTATTTTATGACTCAGCAACAGGTCTATGGAAAAACCGTGCTGTAGCAGCTACAGATATCAACGCTAATGTATCTAATACTGAATTTGGCTACTTAGACGGTGTTACTAGCTCTATTCAAACTCAGATAGATAGTAAGCAGGCTTCACTAGGTTACACAGCTGAGAATACTGCTAATAAAGACACGGACGGTACTTTAGCAGCTAACAGTGATACAAAGTACGCCAGTCAGAAAGCCACCAAAACTTATGTAGATACAGGTCTTGCTACTAAGCAAAATACATTAGCATATACACCTGAAGATTCTGCTAATAAATCAAGTTCATATACAGCTAGTTCAACTACAACCTATGCTAATACAAAAGCACTTGTAGATGGGTTAGCAACTAAACAGAATACTTTAGCTTATACTCCAGAAGATGTTGCCAACAAAGATACAGATGGAACACTTACTGCAAACTCAGATACAAAGTATGCTTCACAAAAAGCTACAAAGACTTATGCTGATACTAAACTAGCTAAAAGCTCTAACTTATCTGATGTAACCAGTGCTTCAACATCATTTAGTAACATTAAACAAGATGCTACAAGTTCATCAACAGGTGTAGTAAAACTGACTAATGATTTAGGTGGTACTGCAAGTGCACCAACAGTTCCACAGCTGCAAAATACTGAGATGGGTGGTTTATGTATCATTGGGCACTCTTGGACAGCAGGTGTAGCATTAAGTGCTACAGGTACACCACGCTTCCAGCAACAAGGATTTGCAGGTCGTTTAGCTGCTATGTTTAATATTCACGAAAGCAATCTTAAACACTTAGGTATTGCAGGGTCTTATTTAGCAAGAAACACATCAGCATTCGGTACAGCATTCTCTGGATGGGCTGGTGCTTATGCGTTTTTAGGCAGTTATTCATCTCCTAACTTCGCAGATATAAATAGTTCAACTATTTCAGTGCCAGCAGTTGCTCAACCATACCCATTACTTATTTCTCACGGTATCAATGATGCTGCTGTTTATAGTTCTGGGACAACTTCTACTTCACATACTTTAGTAAGAAATGCTTGGAAGCACGCACTAAGAGCTACACTACCAAAACACAGAAGTGGTGCAGAATATGGTAATTCACTTAATACATCTGCAGCATCAACCTGGAGTTCTAATTTATCATTTAGTGGAACTTGGTCAGATTTAGCTTCAACTGGTAACTCATCTGGTCCATATATCAAACGAAGTAATACTGTTAACGATTATGTAGAATTTACAATCCCAACTCACTATACAGGTGGAACGATTGCAATGTCATTTATAGGTCAAAGTGCTACAAAATCAACGATATCAGCAGCTATAACAAGCACATCAGCAACATCAATAACAGTTACAAGTGCAACATATTTCCCAACTTCACTTAACTATGTAATTCAAATAGATAACGAACAAATGCTAGTAACAGCTGGTCAAGGTACAACCACTTGGACAGTTACTCGTGGTATTAATGGAACAACTGCTGCAACACACTCAAATGGAGCTGATGTTTATATGCCATTAACAGGAATAAGAGTTGACTTTAGTGGTACTGCTTCAAGTGCTACAGGTAGTTTAGACTTGCAGCCACCAGGTATTTTAGGTGGTACATTAGGATTAGTTAAAAGATTTACTTGTACAGCAGCAGATGCAGGAAAAACAATCCGAGCTACTGTTGCAGGTAAAATAACAAATGATACCTACTCTTATGTTCAATTTGACGCAGCTTGGTTAGAAACTAAAGAACCACCAGCCTGTGTTATAGAAAATATAGCAAGATATGGTTACACAGGTGGATACGCATACCTTACTCCAAGTCAATATTCAGATTTCAACACAGATATAACAACTATTAAAAATGAATTTGATAATGCAGTTCAAATAGCCGATGTTGATGCTGAATGGTATAAGCGAGGATTTTATCCTAATTCTTCATTGAATAATACAGATGTTACAACAACAGTAAATGTTACTGTAAATGATGCAACTACATTTGCCGCATTAGGTACAGGTTGGGTAGCTTATGAAAATAGCGAACAAATGTTAGTGACAGCTAATTCTCAAGTATCTGGTAATACTTTTAGTGTTACATTAACAAGAGGACACGGAGGAACTACTAAAATATCACACGGTACTACAAGATTAATTTCTGATATGACTTGGATGCACACTGATGGTGTTCACCCTAATGCTATGGGGCACGCTGTTAGAGCTCAAATAATTTATGATGCGTTTAAGACTTGTCAAATGACAACTTATGGTCACGCTATAGGTGTTGGTGTTTCAACACAAAATAACCGATTAACAGTATTAGGTTTTCGTGACCAGCATTATCAACAGATACCAACTGCAGGAACTTTACCCTCTTCTTCGATCTGCTTAAATCTATACATGCCCTTAGCATCATCAATAAGTTGTTTTTGCAACATGATCATGTCTTGGTCACTCATACCAAACACTTTTTCATAAATCCACTTTTTGCTAAACAACTTTTGTTCTTGCATGTCTTTGCTGACTTCAACCTTGCTCTTCCAAACATCAATCTTTTCTTTCTCAAATATTGTAGATGGGTTTGTCAATTCAAGGCTAAAGTCAACCAAAGATTCATCTCTGTATCCTTGACTATATAAATGAATTACAGCAATTTTGTTCAATTCACTTACAATAATTCGTTGTACTCTTTGAATGGTTCTTGCAAAACGAATATCTTCAGCAGCTAATGTAGCTTTACCGCTTAAACTTTCATCATACCCCAAAAATGCCTTTGGTATTTTGAGTGCTGCCATCATCTTGTTACGAAGATATTCAATATCATCTGTACCTGTCCATTCAAGACCACTCAAGTTTTCAATACTTGTACCACTGTCGCCTCCACGAACCGGTAAGAAGAAATCTTCAACCATGTTTTGAAGATTGAATCTTAAATTATAATCACCTGTATTTTGATCCAAATATGGAACTTTTTTCATCTGTGTAATGATTCGTTCCATATGATTATCAACTTCATTTGGAGGAATATTACCTATGTCAATCTTGAATATTCTCTTCTCAGGAGCTCGCATGATACGATGAATTAACATCGCGTCTTCCATCAAACTCAATTGTTTCCAAACACGACGAGCACCTTCCAACATACTCTTACCATATGGCAAGAAATTACTATCACTCAATAAACGAAAGTGTGCCATTTGATAGTTCTCAAGATCTTCAATCTTATTACCATATGGAAGATTAACTTGGAACTTAACGAAACTCTTATTTTGTAGATG
>OGVX01000026.1_pt1 | contig 11574 bp, 15 predicted proteins | sample 1575851 | NCBI WGS metagenome assembly OGVX01 (sample SAMN07581529, study PRJEB24739) | freshwater metagenome | place: Singapore | collected 2015-01
GTTTCCCAGTCACGATAAATATTTGCGGTTCGGGTATGGGCTTCCCGAATCATCATTGCTTGACGTTGGTTAGCACGGGTTGTGGCGTCAACTTGTTGCTTCCATTCTCGAACAGAAGCGTTGTAAGCAGCATCCGCCTTCCACATATCTAGGCCGATGCCTAGAGCGCCTATGGCACCACCAGCAGCTGCAGCAGTCCAAAACTTTTGTGAATTAAAACTACTTTGGGTCATAATTTACCTTAGCAAATTCCACATAATAGATGTTCTTTGTGTCGCACAGTACGACGTTAATTACCTTGAAACCAATTAGCCTCAAGAACTTTCTTAGATTATTGTTTTGAATATCTACTCGGTTCCAGAGCATTGGTCCCAAGGTTTTAACAAACTTCCTAGCCCATTTGATAAATGATGTGGGGTGTTTACGAACTTCATTTGTCATGTTCATCCATACACACCCATCAGCATATACACCAAATAACGCAGCAGGTTTGTTATCAGGACTAATTAAAAGGAAAGTTTTACTATCCAAAGTATCTAATGCCATACATAGGACTGGATTTAAACCAGCCCTATTAAAGTCTTCGATACCTTCCTTTAATAAGTCTTTCGCTATTAAAGGCACATCTTCTAAGGTTGCAGGTCTGACGCTGAACCCAGGGGTGGAATTGTTCAAGGTTAACCTCCTCGATAGAAACGGTTGCTATATTTACCTTCCCAAGTAATATCCAAAAGACTCACTGGGAATGGAGTATCCCCAATGATTCTAATAGCTGTATTCCGGTTGCGTTGGTAAATCGGAACCACATGAATTGCACCTGAAGAAAGGTTAACATTATTCAAGATGTAAGTATTAGGTAACGTAGTAGATACTACATTTTCCCAAGTAGGAATACCTGTTAAATCAATTTCATACGTTACTGGACCGCTTAAACCAGTAGCAATATTCAGACGATGCAATATCAGATCAGCCGTTTGATCACTGCTAACGTAATTCCCTTCTTTTTTAGTAATGTAAAACTTAGGGAGTTCTAACAACATCTGATATTCATAACCAATAATCAGATCTCGTCCCCGATAATCTCCGTCAATATCTGCATAATAAGCACCTGTTGTACCAGCAACAGTAGGCTCCAGTACAGCACCTACTGACTCAGAAGAAGTAACATTACTGCCTCCAATGTAACCACCCAACACTACAACTGAAAATGTTTTACCAGTTACCATTTCATAAGGTAAGAACACACGGGTAGTATCAGTACCTGAGTTGTAAGTACGGTAAGGATTGATAGACCAGTAATCCAAAAACACATCAGTCTTCTCTCCAGTAGGAAGAGTCAAGAACCCTTCATCACTAGATTGACGAAGATTGTAGGATTGAATGTCTACCTTTGTACCGTTAGCAACTATAGCGTAGTAAGTACTTTGATCAAAGAATTGATCCAGCAGTGTACCTGTTAAGGTCCATTTGTACCAAGATTGTACACGCTGTTCAGATAGTTGTAGGAACCTATATTGATAAACTGTATTACTTCCAATCGTACCCAACGACATGATTGAAGCAGCAGCAGAAGAGATGAAGTGATCGATTGTACTTGGAATCAACTCAGGAATGTTATACGTGAGTTCTTCTGCTAGAGGCGGTCTATCATTACTTATCTCTCCTAAATTAAAGACTTTAGTGTAAAGAGATGACTTAGCAATAAAGTTAGTAGAGATACCAGTAGAAACAGCTTCAATGTTTGGATCACATTCATACGATGACATAGTGTTGATCTTAGCTGTTTTAGGACTCAGAATATCAGAGTCAGTACTAAGCAGGAATTGCTCAGTATCACCAAACAGAATCAAACCAACAGCAGTAGGTCGTACATAATGTAGAGTAACGGGCTTAGCAGTAGATGCCGAAATATCAATTGGGTCATCATCAGTAGCAGTAAGAGCTGTGGTGTTAAAGAAGTTGAACAGGTCACCTGCTCTACTCATTGTTACAGTTTCATTGGATAGGAAACCAAACCTATTCCTATAAAGGAACATGTGTCTGATTTGTGATCCAACAAAGCTAGGAGTAGGGTTAGTAGTGGGATCACCAATAACTCGATCATCCCACGTAACTGGTCCATAAGTAAAAGAACCATCAGCTTGCCGTACCAGTTGATGAGGCATGGTAAGCGGATCTAACTTGTAAGTGATACCAGGACCAACAGTTTCTTCCCAAGTACCAACACCATAGGTGGCACCTGAAGATGCGTTAAACTGCAGCCACATGTCGTCAATCTCTACATCACCAGAGTTGACAACCTTTACTACATAACCATCTTTAGCTTGGTTAGGAAGAACTGAAACTGTAGAGACGGTATCCTGGAAGACGTACATGGCATCCTGTGAAGGACCGCCTACTGCTTCAATTGTAAAAGCAGCAGTACAACTAATGTAGATACCAGCTCCAACACGAACAGCGGTGTAAGTCTTACCACCAAAGGTTTGGTTGTGAATATCAGTAACAAGGTCGTTAAGGATTGCATCTACGTCTCCACCAGAACCAGCATTGTATGTACCACGAATAGTACCGTCAAGTACAATTTGATAATGACCTGTACCTACAATACTAAGTACAACAAAAGCTTGGTGAGGAAGTGCAGCTGTAGTAGCTGCATCCATGGCTACCGTCTTACTTTTGTTTAAGATAAACGTGTAGTCATTAAGAGTCAGTACTTCAATGTCTTCAGGATTAGCATTCTTAAGGTAAGCATTAGAAGGTACAGTAGTAATAGCACAATCAGCTATTTCAGTGTTGTACAATCCAAGCTTGGTGGCTTCATCTGCTACAGCGTTATCGTAGTTAGTTTGAGCTGTATTCATAGCAGCCAATGCTGTAGCCAGCTGACCAGCTGTATGAGTAGCTGCTACATCGTGTACCGCTGTAAAGAGCCTGTAACCCTCTGCAGCAAGCTTTGGATGTTCATCGGTACGTTCAGTCCCAAGAGCATATCCAGCGGGCAAGGAGGCGCTTATAGACACTACTGTGTCAGCATTCTTAACTGTATAAACTCCTGCTGCATTTTTAAGAATACCTGAATTAAGGTAAACCTCGTGAAAAGAATTAGGAGCAGATGGTGGGGTATAATTATACCGAACATCTAACAACTCTTCCGTTGTTGGATTCTGTCCAGCAAGAGTTTCTGCGTACGTTGCTTGAGCAGCGTTTAGTTGAGTAAGACGTGTTTTAGTTAAAGCAACAGCAGTGTTGTAATTAGCTAGTGTAGTTTTTACATCAGCAATGACACAAGTGCCAGGAACACCAGTGTTGCTTCCCATGTTAACAGCACGTGGGGAACCATCAGTCAGACTCCAAATGCGGAATACATTGTTTGCATATTGAGCAACGTATTTCTCATCAGCATCCCTAAGAATCGAAAACCAACGACCAGTGGTGGTAGCGTTTGTCAACGACTCAATGTATTCACCACCAGGACGCTTCAACATACCCAACGCAAAGTCAGGCAGTGTATTTACAGCATCACGTACTTGACCGGGAAACTTCCTGCTATCAGGTTGTTGAGAGATACCAAGAAATAGGTTTGGGATTCTCTGGGAAATTGTACTCATCGCATCAATGCTTGATAGGGTTGATAGCTTGTGTAGTAGTTGTGACCATCTTTGAAACCAAACATCGAATAATCACCTTGGTTGCACTCATATTCCATAGCAGCAGCCCGTGTTTGAATTTCTTGTTCGGCAAGAAGTTTGTTAATCTCTTGGTCACCAATTAGTTTGGTAGCACACATGCGAGCAGCACGTGCAGTAATGTAAACTTGAAAGGCTGGTGGGACATCAGTAAAATCAAAGAACCAAACAACATCAGCTTTGATTGACTCAGTAAAGGTATAAGTATGATGTAGCCTATCATACAACTTACCGTTACGACGGACAACATCATAGTCACCTTTATGGTGCTCTTGAGTTGTGTCAATCTGTAGCATGTTTGATGGATAAGTAATCTGATTGGTTGTGCTGTCAGGAATTAATTCATAGTCACGCTCAGTGTTAAAGACCCAGCCTTCCGATTGAACTTGACGGTTAACTTCCCGGAGAGTATTAAGTACAATAGATACTTCAGGGTTTTGAAGATCTAGTGTGGTGACAGGAGCCTGTCCCACTGAGCTAAGTATTTGATTAACAGCATCCAGTTCGGTGGACGCAGCATAAGTAGGAAAGGGCATCTCTTATCACAAAAGAATAAAAAAAAGGGGACCCCGAAGGATCCCCCAGTATTGATCGTTAATTAAGATCAGAAACCGCTAGGAGCGGTAGCACCCACGTACAGCTCAACAGCAGCAGCGGGGTTCAGGTAATCAGCACCCATAGCCAGACGGCCAAGGATCACGTCACCCTGGTAGATCACCGACACGTCACCGCTGGTCACTTGGACCTGGGGACCGATGGCTTCCACAACGCCAGCAGCTTCTTTCTGGAAGATAAGACCGCAGGACTTGGTGCCAACTTCAGCAGCAGTACCGTAGTCATTCTTGATACCAGTTTGAGCAGGATCAGCATCCTCCAGAGCAGGGGTGACAAAGCTACCCAGGTTGCCAGGAGAGGTTTCACCAGTGGTGCCGCCGAACTTGGTACCGTAGTTACCCAGGAACGGAATGTTCATGGACTTGTAGATCTTGATACCAGCGATTTCGATGATACCTTGACCGTTCTGCAGAGCAGTACCCTGCACGTCACGGTTAACCAGACCGTTGGAACCAACAGCTTGGATCAGAGCGTAGTACTGGCGGGGGTTCAGAACACCCACACGACCATCAGAAGACACACCCTTCTCATCCATAGCAGCAGCTGCATCATAGAATGCATTAACCAGAGCAGTGGAATCAAAAGCATCAGATTCGTTGGCAGAAGTACCAACACGGATCTGAGTACCACCAGGCTCAACGAAGTTGGCTTTGGTGATGGGGCTTGCCTTACGTGCACCGTTGGCGATAGCACGGAAGATATAACGGTCATACTTTTCAGCGAGAGCATAACCAATCTTGCGGCTGATTTCGCTACGCAGATCGTAGTGAGCAAGAACTTCATCCAGCTCGTACACGAATGCACTGGAGATCAGAAGGTCATCACAGGTGATGGTCTTCTCGGCCACAGGAGGTGCACCATCCGAGTTGCCAAGGATAGCGTTACCAGGAGTGTGGAACTCAGCAGTAGTGCGACCCGTATAGATGAACTGCATAGACTTGCCGTTCTTCAGGGTGCGCTTCATCACCAGGTCACGAGCAATCGACTCGCGCTGGAAACCTTTGAACATCTCACCACTAAACAGGGTGAGGAACAGAGCACGGGCGTCACCCGCACCGTTAGACTGACCAGGACGAGTCAGGCTCGTGGTCAGAGTAGAAGTTTGATGTGCCATTTTTAAAGAGAGTTAATGTTGAATCGACTCTCTGAACGTTCAGAGTTATTTAGTTTTTATTGTGGTCTATCCCACCGTCTAGACGGCGAAGGGTGTCCTCGTAAGGGCCAACGCCAATGAAGGGAGGATCCGACTCTGAGGTGTCCTCCCAACGATTTACTCAGGTTCTTCCTGAGTTTCTTCTTCAGTTTGTGGCTCCTCTTCAGGAACCTCAGGTTCGGGTGAGTAACGAGTTACAAACGCCTGAAGCTGATTAGATTGATGTGCCATGATTATCCGATGGCAGGTGCCACCAGGGCGACTGGAGTTGTTTCAACAGAAGCAAGGTCCAGAGGGAAGTTGTGTGCGTTTCGTTCGTGCATGACTTCAAAGCCGAGGTTGGCTTTGTTAAGAATGTCTGCCCAAGTATCCACGACACGTCCCTGGCTATCAAGAAGGGACTGGTTAAAATTAAAGCCGTTAAGATTAAAAGCCATCGTGCTGACGCCAAGAGCAGCGAACCAAATACCAACAACAGGCCAAGCAGCCAGAAAAAAGTGTAGACTTCTGCTGTTGTTAAAACTCGCGTACTGGAAGATGAGCCGTCCGAAATAGCCATGTGCTGCTACGATGTTGTAAGTTTCTTCCTCTTGCCCAAACTTGTAACCATAGTTCTGAGAGATCTCCTCAGTTGTTTCACGAATGAGTGAGGACGTAACAAGCGAACCGTGCATTGCACTAAAGAGTGACCCGCCGAAAACACCAGCCACACCGAGCATGTGGAAGGGGTGCATGAGAATGTTATGCTCGGCTTGGAAGACCAACATGTAGTTGAACGTACCAGAAATACCGAGAGGCATAGCATCCGAGAAGCTACCTTGACCGAACGGATAGATAAGGAATACAGCGGTAGCGGCTGCGACAGGAGCTGAGTATGCAACAAAGATCCAAGGACGCATCCCTAGTCGATAGCTAAGTTCCCACTCTCGTCCCATGTAAGCATAGATGCCAATGAGGAAGTGGAAGACTGTGAGCTGGAATGGACCCCCGTTGTAGAGCCATTCATCAAGTGAATTAGCTTCCCAAATTGGGTAGAAGTGTAGTCCGATGGCATTGCTGCTCGGAACGACGGCTCCCGATATGATGTTGTTTCCATAGAGGAGGGAGCCTGAGACTGGTTCGCGGATTCCATCAATATCTACAGGTGGTGCAGCCACAAATGCTACAATGAAACAAATGGCTGCTGCGAGTAGACACGGAATCATCAGTGTCCCGAACCAGCCGACATAAAGACGGTTGTTAGTGCTGGTTACCCAGTCACAAAAAGTATCCCAATTAGTTTTGGGTGAAGCTGCAATTGTGGCAGTCATGAATTGAAGTTAGTTAAGACGAGTTACTTGAACCCTTCCAACTCCAGAGTTAGTGAGACCGATTGCATCAGCCGCACCTTTACTGAGATCTAGTCCCCGACCATGAAGGTAAGGACCGCGATCATTGACCCGAACAACGGCACACCTTTTAAAACAAACTTTAAGTTTAGTTCCAAATGGGAGTGTCTTGTGCGCTGCAGTAAGGCCGTTTTGATTGTATCGTTCACCATTGGCGGTGAGGTTTCCGTGGAAGCCAGGACCGTACCAACTGGTGATCACTGACAGAGTAGTTAGGATAGGAATCATAATTAAAAAGCAAAGAACTTTTATATGACCACTACGTCTAAGCCTTACAACTCCGCGCTAGATGTAAGGCTGGGTGTACTACTTCTTTTTAGCAGTTTTAGCAGCTTGTTTAAATTGAGCTGCAGTGGGAGCACCGGCTGAACCAGGCTTCCTCATCTTTTCTCCACTGCCTTGTTTGATACGCATCCGCTTAGCGTGGATGTTAGCATAGAGTCCAGGTTTAGCCATTACTTTTTCTTTTTAGATTTACCAGCTTTGCTAAGTGCAATAGCAACTGCTTGTTTTTGAGGATACCCTTCACCCTTCAACTTGCTGATGTTAGAAGAAACAGCTTTATCAGACTTACCTTTTTTTAGAGGCACCGCGCTTCTCCTTAGACTCTACTTTCTTAGACTCTTTAGTTTCGTGTTTCTTCATGGCAGCTTTAGAAGCGTACGTTTCTTTGCCACCATACTCTTTAATCTTTTTAGCAGGCATTACCAAATACCAGGAATAATTTGTCCAGTCAGCGCGTAAGCACCCAAAGCAGCCATAACGCCAAGCATAGCCAGGCGGCCATTGAGCTGTTCAGCTCGTTCATTGTGAGGTACACCGTAGGGATGATCAGTCATAATAAGGGGTGGTTCTTTAGCCCAGATGTTTGTGTCGTTCATTAGAATTCAAGGTCAGAGTTCTCAAGCCGTTTCATCACGTCTCGGCGGTAAGCTGGATCCTTATCATAACGGGGATCAGACATAGCCTCAACAAGTTCTGATTGACTACGGAAAACATTTCCTTCTGAAGAAGCTGTACGACCAGTCAGCAGTTGACCGTCGTTACCTGTTGCATCAGAGTAACGATTGTACAGCGCCTGAACAGCAAAGAAAATAGCGTTAGGATCTCCCTTACCCATTACTGAGTCGTACATCGCTACTTCTTGCTTAGAGAAGTTTTGTCCAGCCCAGTCAATCATAGACTTGTAAGCTTTTTCTCCTCCAACCATTTTAAACAGCTCTTGAGCTTGTGCTTCAGTAAGCTGTTCGGCTTCAGGTTCAGGTGAATTCTCCTCTACTTCATCAGTAGATTCTGATTCTTCTGTGGTTTCTTCACTTTGAATTTCTTCTTTAGGTGCTCCAAGTTTTTTTTGAAGTTCAAGGTAGGCTTGTTCAAGAGATTCAGTATCCTTAAATTTACCTGCCAAAAGTTGTTGCTGTTGAGCTTCATTAGCTTCAGCAATTGCTAGAGATTCCTGCTCGTCTGCATTTAGTTCAGTTTGTTCTGCAGGTTCTGCATTATAAGTAAGTGTTTCGCTCATTCAATTGGTGGAGGTGGTAGGTCAGGTTGCTGTGCTTGTTGCATCATCATTTCACCAGCAGCTTGCTCACGTTTCTGATCAACTGAAGCCAGTTGTCCAGCTTGTTGTGCAAGAACCATCTGTTGTTGTTGTTGCATAGCAGCTTGCTGTTCTTGTTGAAGCTCTTGCATACTCTTAACAAGATTCAACACATCAATTCCTTGAGAGGCTGCCAAACGTTTAACAACTTCTTCGGGATTAATGTAAGTTTGTAGGGCTTCAGGACCCATTGTTTGTGCAATAACAGTGAGGAATTGTGCAAGACTTTCACGATCTTGTCCACGCCCTAAGGCGTTAATACCAGCCACAATAGTTGGTTTAACAATGCCTCCTTTAGGAAGTCGAGGAATCTCACCAGTCTTTTGTGCAACGTTCAACTTACGGTTAAGGTAAGGAACAAGGAACTCAACAGTCAACAAGGAGAATAGTCCACCGAGTTGCTGTTCCAGTTCAAGTTGTGTCATACGCACCTCTTCAGCCGTAGTACGTTCTGACTGCCTTACATTAAGAATAAGGAATGCTTCACTTAGGCGTTGAGACAACGTACCTACTAGTTGATAGGCAGTTTGGAAGTCAGCAGTCTTTCCGACTTGTACAACTCCAATATCATCAGGTCGCCCTTGGATGATCGCACCGTTGCCTGCCTTCGCCAGCGTGGCTGGTTTAGTAGTGCTTGAGGGTGATACAGTGAAAACCACTTTAGCAGCTGCTGCAGAGCCTTCTACAAGTGCCTGAGAGAGTGCTTCAAGTGACTTTAGATCACCGATAAATTCCTCTACCCTACCACGTCCGTACACTTCACCATCAACATGGTTAAAGCGTAGAACCAGCCAAGGGTTAGCATCAACAGGTGCTTTACCCATAGACTTAGGGAGAATTTTATCCTCTACTTCTTGATGCCAGATCCATCGGTTATTGTCAAGTGTGACGTGAGTATAGATATCACATTCATCGTCGTGACGTGAGGAATTATCAGATGGTGAATTAGGTTGTGAAAGCTTATAACCGGGATAAAATTTTTCGAGTAGTTTTTTCGAGATTGTTTCTTTAGTTACAATTTCAATAACATTACCGTTACCATCTCTATCTACCACATAGCGGTTGAGGGGATAAAGCTTAAGCCCATCCTTACCCATAAAGATAAGAGCATTACCAGCAACAACAAGGTGCTTCAATGCTTGATGAACGATAACACGATCACTGGAAGCTGCAATAGATTCCATGATAGTGCGTTCAATCTTAGCAAACGACAAGTCAAGTTCAGATCGAATCTCTGGTCCTAGTTCTTGAGGCAAGTTAATATCATTTACCTGTAGCTTAAAGAAGCTGGTTTGAGGAGGCAGTAGAGCCAGCATCAGCTTGGATGCCAGAGTGACTACCCCCTTTGCACCAACACTTTGCCACGGGGTTGTGAGTTTAAGTGAGCCTTTGGTGTAAACCTCATCCTCTCGGATCAGGTAAGGAAGAGTAAGATCTGCTGCTTGTCTAGCAGTGTTGAGAAACTGTGAACGGTCTGAAGACAATCTGTCATAACGAGATTTAGCAGACATTAGACGTTCAACATGTTAGATTGACCAAGGTTCAAACCAGCCAAGACAGTACCTGCTTCCCCACGAGGAGTGAATTGAGACTGCCTACGACGGAAGGATTGAGTACCACCAGTTTGCGGTGTACCAGATGCAGGTTGAATCTGAAGGTTAGGAGTCATTTGAGACCGTGCCATGTTAGCAGCCAACGTTTGTTGAGATTGAATCCTCATCTTTTCAGCAAGAGCAGCTGCTTCTTGTGAACGCTTTTGCTCAATCTTAAATTCATCAAGAATCCGTTGAGCAGCAGCCATGGCTTCATCTGCTTGTTTCCTGTAGATATCAGATTGAGGAGTTGGAGTAGGAGCAGCAGCGGCTGGGGCAGGTGCAGGTGCTTCTTGTTTCTGAACAGGTGTATTAGGAAGTTTGTTCCAAGCTTCTTGCAGAGCAGCAGTGCTAGTCAAAGGACCTTCAACAAGTTTATAAGCCTCTTCAACGGGGACACCTACTTGAGCAGCCTTCATTTCCAGCTGGTTCCGCATCATGCGGTTAGCTTCTTGATCAGCAGCACTTTTAAACCCAACATTGATAGCTTGTTGGTCAGCCAAAGAAACCGGAGGCTTTTGAATAGGTAATTGACCTCGATATCCAGAAAACATTAGTTTTCCTCCATATAGTTCATGACCCACTCAACGACACTACGTTGACCAGATCGGTACATAATCTTTTCCATTGAATCTTCTGGTGTAGGGTTGGTTGGTGGAAATGTTTCATCTAACTTAGCAAGCATGGCTGTAGCAGTCATGCCTTTAACATCAAGTAGATCAAGCATATTGAGGAAGGTTTGGATTAGCGTGCTCAAAGAATGCAGGCATCCTAGCACGTTTGGTGTCGGAAAGCTCAGGAGCTTTACCCTCATACATCAAACGATCGCTTGCATCTAGCCAAAATTTTTTGTTCAAATATTTATTGGGTGAGTTACCAAGAGGTTGAAGCACCCAGTTGATAGTAGCCTTGCGTAGCTTATCCAGACTAGGACTCCAATCGAGGTTAAGCTCACGAGCAACCAAACTATTTGTGGCAACGTGCACTTGTTCATCACGACTAATATCGGCGCTTACGGTTCTGAGACCAGCATCACCGTTAAAGCGAAAGAATGGCAGTAGTACGAAGAAAATCGCACGTTCGGCAACCAGTGCTTTGAGGACTGTGTGATCAGGATGCGAAAGCCACGCTTGCCGTATTCGTTTGGATTCTTCCTCAGCTTGAGGATCAACGCCGAGAGCATTGGCGATGTAGCCGAGAGCCAAATCGTGGTTTTCTTCGTCTTTGACATTAGATCGGAGCAGGTCTGCCGATAGAGCTGGAATCTCATCCAGGGCATCTTCAATGAAGCTACCAACGGGGAGTTCCATGTGTCGCATAGCGAGCGCACGGTAGATAGCTTCTTCCGCACCTTCGACAAGAGTACCAGCAGTTGTTTGGACAGGTGTCCAGGTTCTTTTACGTCCAAGTAGTTTTTGATAAGGGTTCATTCGCCGCAATTACAATCAGGAGCAGGATCATCATCTCTATCATAGAGAATGGACTCCAGGTAATCATCGACCTCAGATTGTTCCAATGCCGCGTATCGTGACTGGGAAAC
>OGVX01000027.1_pt1 | contig 11397 bp, 13 predicted proteins | sample 1575851 | NCBI WGS metagenome assembly OGVX01 (sample SAMN07581529, study PRJEB24739) | freshwater metagenome | place: Singapore | collected 2015-01
GTTTCCCAGTCACGATACGCCATGTTGATATGGATTGGATGGCAGTTTCATCCTATGGAGCTGGAACAAAATCAAGTGGTGTGGTTAGAATTTTGAAAGATTTAGATAGTGATATTTTAGGAAGAGAAGTTTTAATCGTTGAAGATATTTTAGATACCGGCTTAACACTTTCATGGTTAACTGAGAATTTACTATCCCGTGGTGCAAAATCTGTTTCCGTTTTAACAGTACTTAGGAAACCAGATGCTGCCACTGTAAAGGTTGAGGCAAAGTATGTTGGCTTTGATATCCCAAGTGAGTTTGTGGTCGGCTATGGCTTAGATTTCAACCAGAAGTACCGTAATTTGCCGTTTATTGGCGTTCTCGCCAAACACCTTTATTCTTAAGCCCCTATCAAAACAGTCTTAAGAAAGTGATGTAACTGGTGTCGCAAAAAAAGAGTTTTAAGTTCCCAAAATTTAAAGGGCTTAAAAGCAACAAAAATAAGCCAAGTAAAACCACACCGGTTTCTGCCCGAAAGATTTTGCGCGGACCACTGTTTTGGATTATTGCCGCCTTGGTTGTAGTTAGCATTTTTGGCCAAATTTCAGCAACTGGTGAAGAGTTTAAAAAGGTTGAAACATCTGTAATTTTAAATGAGATTTCACTAAATAATGTTAAATCAGCTTTAGTAATTGATCGAGAGCAAAAGGTTCAAGTTGTTTTAAAAGATGGTGAATTTGTTGATGGTGCTGCAAAAATTGAAGCCTCATATGTCGCTGGTCAAGAGGCACTTATAGTTGAACTTCTAACAAGTAATCCTCCTTCTACTACCTGGGATATTGAAGTTCCTAAGCAATCACTATTTGTTTCGTTAATTTTGAGCATTTTGCCAATCTTGCTAATTATCTTCTTACTTCTGTTGTTTATGGGCGGCGGACAAGGCAGTCGAGTTTTATCCTTTGGTAGATCAAGGGCTAAGTTACAAAATAAAGAGATGCCAACCAACACATTTGTTGATGTGGCAGGTGCTGATGAAGCGGTTGCTGAACTACGTGAAATAAAAGATTTTCTAGCTAGCCCGGAAAAATACAAGGCAATTGGTGCCAAAATTCCTAAGGGTGTCTTACTTTATGGTCCGCCAGGAACCGGAAAAACATTACTTGCCAGGGCGGTTGCTGGTGAAGCAAAAGTTCCTTTCTATTCAATCTCAGGTTCTGAGTTTGTTGAGATGTTTGTTGGTGTTGGTGCATCTCGTGTCCGTGATTTATTTGCGCAAGCAAAACAAAATGCACCTGCAATAGTTTTTGTTGATGAAATTGATGCAGTTGGGCGTCAACGCGGTGCGGGTCTTGGCGGCGGAAATGATGAGCGTGAGCAAACCTTAAATCAGCTGCTAGTTGAGATGGATGGATTTGAAGCTAATGGGCAGGTTATTTTAATTGCCGCTACAAATAGACCAGATGTATTAGATCCAGCACTTTTGCGGCCAGGAAGATTTGATCGACAGATCTCAGTAGATCGCCCAGACTTAAAAGGAAGAGCTGCAATTCTTGCGGTGCATGCAAAAAATAAACCAGTTGCCAAGGATGTTGATTTAAGCTCTTACGCAAAACGAACACCTGGATTTACCGGTGCAGATTTGGCAAATGTTTTAAATGAGGCCGCGTTGCTTGCCGCACGTCAAGAGCGCAAGGCAATTAGAAACACCGATATTGATGAGGCAATTGATCGAGTAATGGCAGGACCTCAAAAAGTTTCCAGATTAATGACAGAGGAAGAGCGCAGAATTACTGCTTATCATGAGGGTGGACACGCGCTCGTTGCTCATGCACTGCCACACACAGATCCTGTTCATAAAGTAACGATCATGCCAAGAGGTAGGGCGCTTGGTTACACAATGGTTTTACCTGATGAAGATCGCTACGCAGTCACTAGAAATCAAATGCTTGATCAACTTGCATACACAATGGGTGGAAGGGCAGCTGAAGAATTAATCTTCCATGATCCAACAACTGGTGCATCAAATGATATTGAAAAAGCTACAAACTTAGCCAGAGCAATGGTTACCCAATATGGAATGACACAGCGATTAGGTGCAATAAAACTTGGTATCTCAGATTCACAACCGTTCTTAGGTCGAGATTATGGTCATCAACGTGATTACTCAGAAAATGTTGCCGCAATTGTTGATGGTGAGATTAGAGAGATGATTGAAAATGCCCATCAAGAAGCCTTTGATATTTTAGTAGCAAATCGTGAAACCCTTGATCGTCTAGTTGAAGAATTACTAGAAAATGAAACTTTAAACAAAGAAGAGATTGCAAATATATTTAAAAAAGTTAAAAAGGTTAAACCAAGAGCGCCATGGACTGGCTCTCAAAATCGTACGCCTTCAAACCAGCCACCAGTTGCGCTAAAGCCTGCAAAGATTAAGGTGATTGACGAGGATAAACCGGTTAAAAAAACTGCAGCTAAGAAAAGCGAAAAAGATTTAAATAAGGATGTAAATGAGTGAGATCAACTCCGTATCCATGGGACCACATGACGGTGGTGCCAAGAAGGAGTTTGATCAAGCAAGGGCAGAAAAAGCAGTAACTGAGTTATTGCACGCCTTAGGAGAAGACCAGAGCGCGAAGGATTAAAGGACACGCCAAAGCGAGTTGCAAAAGCATTAGCTGAAAATTTTGCTGGTCTTTGGCAAAAACCTGAGGATGTATTAACTACAACATTTGATATTGGCCATAAAGAATTAGTAATTGTCAGAGAGATTGAAGTTTTCTCTCACTGCGAACATCACTTAACTCCCTTTCATGGTGTGGCACATATTGGCTACATTCCAGGTGACGGTGGTCGAATAACTGGAATTTCAAAATTAGCTAGGGTTGTAGATCTATATGCCAGGCGCCCACAAGTGCAAGAGCGATTAACATCTCAAATTGCTGATGCCTTAGTTGAAACTTTGCAACCAGGTGGGGTTATAGTAATTATTGATTGTGAACACTTATGCATGTCAATGCGCGGAGTTAGAAAATCACAAGCGCGAACCACAACAAGTGCTGTTCGTGGTCAGCTATTAAATCCTGCAACTAGAGCAGAAGCAATCTCACTTATTAATCAAAGCAGGTAGTAGTTATGTCTCGTACCTTAGTAATGGGAATTTTAAACATAACTCCAGATTCATTTGCTGATGGTGGGAAATATCTCTCTAAAGAAGATGCGATAAAGCAAGGGCGAAGATTGATTGCAGAAGGTGCGGACATTATTGATGTTGGTGGTGAATCTACTAAGCCAGGAGTTGATCGAGTCAGCGAGGTCGATGAACTAGCAAGAGTCATCCCAGTAGTTACTGAATTGGTAAAAGATGGCGCAGTAATAAGTGTTGACACGATGCGATCTGAAGTAGCAAAACAGGCAGTTGCTGCTGGTGCTAGCTATATAAATGATGTTAGTGGTGGATTAGCTGATGAGAAGATGGCTTCTGTAATTGCGCAAAATCCAAAGATTCAATACATAGCGATGCATTGGCGGGGACATTCAAAGGAGATGCAGAAAAAGGCTGTGTATAAAGATGTTGTTAAAGAGGTAAAAGATGAGTTAGATGATCGAGTTTCACAGTTATTGAAAGCAGGAGTTGATCCAGAACAAATTATCTTAGATCCTGGCATTGGATTTGCTAAAGAGAGTGAGCATAACTGGGAAATACTAAAAAACATTGAAAGATTTCAACTACTCGGTTACCCATTATTAATCGGTGCCTCTCGCAAACGATTTCTAGGTGAATTAGTAAATGCACCTGAACCAGATAAGCGAGAAGCAGCAACTATTGCTTTAACAACTGAACTTGCAAGGCTTAAAGTTTGGGGTGTGCGCACTCATGCCGTAAAAGCCCATCGGGATGCAATCTCTGTTATGGAAAGGCTTCGAAAATGAGTGATCTAATAAGAATTGTTGGCGTAACAGCAAAGGGATTTCACGGGGTATTAGAAAGTGAACAAAAGCGCGGGCAAAAGTTTATCGTGGATGTTGAGCTAAGGCTGACACTTTCTAGACTAAATGATGATCTAAGTAAAACTGTTAATTACGCGCAGGTTGCAATGGTAATAAATGATCAAATTACTGGTAAACCACAAAAACTAATCGAAAGCCTGGCGGATAATATTGCGGTTAAAATTCTTAAAGATTTTAAGAAGGTAAAATCGGTCAAGGTGACAGTTCACAAACCAAAGGCGCCAATTGCATTAAATTTTAGGGATATTCAAGTTGAAATAGAAAGAAGTAGATGAAGGCAGTAATCGCTCTTGGTTCAAACCTTGAAAATAGAAAGTTAAATTTAGATATAGCTATTACTCATCTAGAGAATCTTTTACAAAATATTAAGGTCTCTCCATATATTGAAACTAAACCTGTTGGTGGGCCAATTCAAGATAATTTCATTAATGCCGTTGTTATTGGTGAATGCCTACTAACTCCTGAAAATCTTTTAACCGAGTTACTTAAAATAGAGGATCAAATGGGGCGGGTGCGTGAGGTCAAATGGGGCCCAAGAATTATTGATTTGGATTTAATAGTGCATGGTGAACAAGTTGTTGATTCACTTTTCTTAAAGTTGCCCCACCCACTGGCGCAATCACGGGAGTTTGTTTTAAAACCATGGCTAGCTATTGACCCAGAAGGGTTTATTCCCGGAGTTGGTGCAATAAAAACTCTGTTGGCATCAATTCAAAGCGCAAGTTAAACTCTTCCTCTAGCCCGGTACCCGGAAAGGACTGGAGCCATGATTGAAGTAATTAAATCTGTCGATGATTTGGCGCGCCAAAAATGGGATGTATTAGTTCCAACCATGGGAGCACTTCATGCCGGTCATAAATCTTTAATCAAATTAGGCAAAAATCTTGGTGAAAAAGTTATTGTTAGTATTTTTGTTAATCCCCTTCAATTTGAAAATAAATCAGATTTAGAAAGTTATCCAAAAAATTTTGAACAGGACTTGCAATTCGCTGAAGAAGCTGGGGCAAGTGCAGTATTCACGCCATCTGAATCAGAGATTTATCCAGGGCAAATTGAAAAGATCGAAGCTGGGTCGGTTGGAGATATTTTTGAGGGTAAATCAAGGCCAGGACATTTTTCTGGTGTGCTAACTGTAGTTAAGCGCCTATTTGATTTAGTTAAGCCACAGCATGCAGTTTTTGGAGAGAAGGATTTCCAACAGTTATTTTTGATTAAAAAAATGGTGAATGAGTTAAATTTGCCAGTAAATGTTGTGGCAGCACCTACTATTCGGGATAGCAGTAATTTGGCACTCTCATCCCGTAACTCTCGGCTATCGGATGAAGATAAAAAAGTTGCGCAAGTTATTTACCAAGCATTAACTCAAAGTAGTATTGATGAAGCAAGAGAATTGCTTAAAAAAGCAGATGGTTTTTCTCTGGATTATTTGGAGCTAATTGATGAACAAAGTTTTACTCTTGCAACTCCTGATACCAAAAATAAGCGTCTAATTATCGCCGGTTGGGTAAATCAGGTCCGATTGATCGACAATATGGCAATGGGAAGTAAGAGATGAAACTATTAACTGGTTCACCAGGTTGGAGCACATCCGCTGATGTAATTGTCATTGGATCTGGTGTTGCAGGTCTTACCACCGCACTAAATCTTCGTTCTTATGGAATGTCTGTTTTATTGGTAACTAAAGCAAGAATTGATGAAGGTTCAACTAAGTGGGCACAAGGTGGAATTGCAGCTGCACTTGGACCAGGTGACACACCAGATCAACACAAGAAAGATACTTTGGCGGCTGGTGCTGGATTATGTGACATAAAAGCGGTTGATGTTTTAGTTTCAGAAGGACCAGAAGCTGTCAGAAAATTAATCGCCCAAGGTGCAGTCTTTGATAAATCCGAAACTGGTGAAATTGCATTAACCAGAGAAGGTGGACATCTTCGAAATAGAATTTTGCATGCAGGCGGTGATGCAACTGGTGCTGAGGTTTCAAGAGCATTACTTGCTGCTGTTAGAGATGATGATGGCATAGAAATAATTGAGCACGCACTTGCAATTGATGCACTAAAAAGTTCTTCCGGCAGAGTTTGCGGAGTGACTTTGCATGTTATTGGTGCCGGTAGTAGAGATGGTGTTGGCAGGGCACTAGCAAGAGCGGTTGTGGTTGCGACAGGGGGACTGGGTCAGGTTTACTCACAAACTACGAACCCGGCTGTATCAACTGGTGATGGAGTTGCATTGGCATTAAGAGCTGGCGCAAAAGTCGCTGATGTGGAGTTTGTGCAATTTCACCCAACTGTATTGTGGCAAGATCTAGCAAATCGCGGACAGCAACCACTGATTAGTGAGGCAGTACGTGGTGAGGGTGCAATTTTACTTAACAATAAAAATGAACAATTTATGATTGGTAAACATCCCCAAGCAGATTTAGCACCTAGAGATGTTGTTGCAATAGAGATATTTAATCAAATGCAGATTAGTGGACAACCTCATGTTTGGTTAGATGCAACTAAGGTAACCGATTTTGCTAATAGATTTCCAACTATTTATGCCTCTTGCATTAAAAATGGAATTGATCCAACTAAAGAAAAGATTCCAGTTGCGCCTGCATCTCATTACGCTTCAGGAGGGGTGTTAGTTGATTTAAATGGGAAATCTTCTGTTGATGGGCTTTATATATGTGGTGAATCAGCTTGTACTGGTGCCCACGGCGCTAACCGCCTGGCATCTAACTCCTTGCTTGAAGGATTAGTATTTGGAGCACGAATTGCAGCAGCGCTTTCAAGTAATTTACCTGCCCAGGAGCAACCAGTTGAAGATGGAAAAAGTTTCTTGCTTGATCCAAAAATTCTCCTACCACTTCAAATTGCGATGAGTGAAGGCGCAGGAGTTCTAAGATCAGAGGCATCCCTAACAAAAACGCTGCAAACTTTGGCAGAGCTTTCTAAATTAACAAGTAAAGATCCAAGAATTGAAGCCTGGGAGGCAACAAATCTTCACCTTCTCGCAACTGTAATTGTGAAGTCTGCACTTTTGCGAACTGAATCTAGAGGCTCGCATTGGCGAAGTGATTACCCACAAACACAAAGTAATTGGGTTAGTAGGATCATCCAGCAGATAGATTCTGATGGAAATTGGCAAAGTAAGGTGGAGGTGATTTAAGTGAATCAACTTCGTGATAACTTAAAAAAGCTAGGACTATCACCTAATCATATTTTTCAGTTAGTTAAGGATTCAATTAGTGAAGATTTAGCCGGCGGAGAAGATATTACTTCGGTTGCATCCATCTCTAGCTCGCAAGTTTCAATCGCAGATTTCACTACAAGAGCAGCTGGCGTGGTTAGTGGTTTGCATGTAGTAGCTGCAGTTCTTGAATACTGCGGTGTTAATCATTATGAGGTTTTAGTCGATGAGGGTGCAAAGGTTGCTGCTGGAAAGGTTTTAATCACAACACAAGGTAATACTCAGAAAATATTGTTAGCAGAGCGAACTGCTCTTAACTTTCTATCTCACTTAAGCGGAATTTCAACACTGACAAGTGCATGGGTAGCTGAAGTTGAAGGCACTAAATGTCAGATCAGAGATACTCGCAAAACAACACCAGGACTTCGCACTTTGGAAAAGTTTGCAACCCGAATGGGTGGAGCTACCAACCACCGACTTTCACTTTCAGAGGCGGCATTGATCAAAGATAATCACATAGTTGCTGCCGGCAGCATTACCGCAGCTTTTACTGCCACAAAAAAGATGTTTCCTGAAAAACCGATTGAGGTAGAGGTTGATTCAATTGATCAACTCAAGGAAGTAATTGAGTTAAAGCCAGATGTAATTCTGCTCGACAATATGAGTTTGCAGTTATGCAAAGAGGCGGTGGCTATAGCTGCCGGTAGGGTAAAGCTAGAAGCATCAGGTGGCTTAACACTTGAAAACGCAAAAGCTTATGCAAATACCGGTGTTAATTACTTAGCGGTCGGATCACTAACTCACTCAGCCCCAGTTTTAGATATTGGCCTCGACTTTAGAAAGGGTAAATAATGTTGCTCACAATTGATGTTGGAAATACCAACACAGTTCTTGGAGTTTTCAATAAAGACAAGTTAGAACAATCTTGGCGAGTAAAGACTGACCCAAGAGATACCGCTGATGAGTTATGGCTGCAGTACTCAGCATTGGTTGAGGGATTTGATATAACTGGAGTTGCAATCTGCTCAACTGTTCCGGCAGTACTTCGTGAGATTAGAAAATTACTTGATGAGCATTATCAGGATATTAAGACCACAATTATTGAACCAGGTATTAAAACAGGTGTCCCACTACTAGTAGATAATCCAAAAGAAATTGGTGCTGATCGAATTGTTAATTCACTAGCCGCTTTTACTTTATATGGCTCAGATGGGCCGGCAATTGTGGTTGATTTTGGTACCTCAACAAATTTAGATGTTGTCTCTCCAAAGGGAGAGTTTTTAGGTGGTGCATTAGCACCCGGTATTGAGATCTCAGTTGATGCCCTAGCTGCGCGAGCTGCTCAACTTCGAAAAGTTGAATTAGTAAAACCAAAATCAGTTATCGGAAAGAACACTGTGGAAGCACTGCAATCAGGAACCATCTTTGGTATTGCCGGTCAAGTAGATGGTTTAGTAAATAGAATTATCGATGAATTAGCTGATCTATATCCTGATTCTGGCGATGTCTGCGTAATTGCAACCGGCGGACTTGCGCCATTGGTGCTAGGAATTAGCGAGATGATCGAATTTCATGAGCCAGATCTAACATTAATTGGATTGCGCTTAGTTCATGAGCGAAATTAAATCATTACCGCTCACCTCACCCGCTAAGATTTAATACATCATGGCTGATGAGGATGATCTACCCGAACAACTACGCATCCGGCGGGAAAAGCGAGCTGCGATATTAAAACGCGGTGGCCAGCCATATCCCGTATCTGTACCTAGAACCACAACTTTATTAGAGATAAGAACTAAGCATAAAGATCTGCCAATTGATGTTTCCACGGGAGAAATTGAATCAATCACTGGTCGAGTAATTTTTAAACGTGACACTGGAAAATTATGTTTTGCTAATTTACGTGAAGGTGATGGCACAGAGCTGCAAGCAATGTTTTCACTAGATAAAATTGGTGAAGAACAACTTGAAATTTGGAAATCAGAAATTGATCTAGGCGATATTGTCTCGGTAACAGGTGAGGTAATTACCTCAAAACGTGGTGAGTTATCAATTTTAGCTAACTCCTTCACGCTCGCCGCAAAAGCATTAAGACCACTACCGGTAGAACACAAACCACTCTCTGAAGAGAGTCGGGTTCGTATGCGTTATGTAGATTTAATTGTTAGGCAAGAAGCAAGAAGTAATGCCAGATTGCGTCCAGCAGTTATGAAGTCGCTGCGCCAAACTTTTAGCAGCAGAAATTTTATTGAGGTTGAAACTCCAATGTTGCAGGTAATGCATGGTGGAGCGGCAGCTCGGCCATTTAAAACCTTTAGTAATGCCTATGAGATGGATTTATTTTTAAGAATAGCTCCTGAGCTCTACTTAAAACGTTGCGTAGTGGGTGGTCTGGAAAAGGTTTTTGAAATTAATAGAAACTTTCGTAATGAAGGAGCTGATTCATCTCACTCACCTGAGTTTGCCATGATTGAAACTTATGAGGCATATGGTGATTGGAATACTATGGCTGAATTAACTAGAACTTTGGTGCAAGATGCTGCCAAAGCGGTCTTTGGTTCTCACATAGTTAAACACCATGATGGTCGTGAATTAGATCTTGGTGGAACTTGGAGTGAAATATCTTTATTTGATGCTATCTCAGAATCAGTTGGTGAAAAAGTAACTGGTGAGAGTTCAATTGATGATCTTAAAAAAATTGCTACCAAGTTAGGAATAAAGCTTGATCCTAAATGGATTAAAGGAAAAATTGCTGAAGAGATTTTTGAGCATGTGGCGATTGAAAAATTAACCAAGCCAACATTTGTTAAGGGCTTTCCAATTGATACCTCCCCATTGGTTAGAGCGCACCGTGAAATACCGGGCGTGGCGGAGAGGTGGGATTTATATATTGAGGGTTTTGAGTTAGCTACCGGATACTCAGAGTTAGTTGATCCAGTGGTACAACGTGAGCGATTGATTGAACAAGCAAAACTTGGCGCTTCAGGAGATTTAGAGGCAATGGGGTTAGATGAGGATTTCTTAAGAGCTATGGAACATGGCATGCCACCAATGGGAGGTATGGGAATGGGTGCTGATCGATTATTAATGGCACTAACTGGACTTGGGATTAGGGAGACAATTTTATTTCCACTAGTTAAGCCAACTGCAGGAGATGAGTAATGAGTGCAGTGATTAGGCCGGCAAAAACCTCTGATGTTAAAAAGATTAGAGCAATTATTGATACCTATGCAGTAGAGCGAAAGTTGTTGTCAAAGGAAACTGTTACCTTATTTGAAAGCGTTCAAGAGTTTATTGTTGCTGAAGTTGATGGCGAAGTAGTTGGCTGTGGAGCTTTGCATGTGCTCTGGGAGGATATCGCCGAAGTTAGAACTGTTGCAGTAGTTGGCAAAATGCATGGCAAAGGTATTGGTCATTTAATATTAGAAAGTATTTTGGCAAAAGCTAAAGAGGTAGGAGTTAAGAAAGTATTTTGCTTAACCTTTGAAACCAATTTTTTTGGTGCACATGGGTTTGTTGAAATACAAGGCGCACCCGTTGATCCTGAGGTATATGCGCAGCTATTACGATCCTATGATGAAGGTATTGCTGAGTTTCTAGACCTAGAAAGTGTTAAACCCAACACACTAGGAAATACCAGAATGCTGAAAATTCTTTAAGTTTCTGGGCATAAACACCCCAGTTATGGGGTTATAGAGCGGTAACACACCCAATATATGGGTGAGTTATTCACAGCCTATTCGAAGTGCATAATGTCGCCTCTTGGTATTAGGCTATTTACATCAAGTGAAGAAAGGTATGAGCAATGTTTGAACGGTTTACCGATCGTGCCAGACGTGTTGTTGTGCTGGCGCAAGAAGAAGCACGCATGCTCAACCATAATTACATTGGTACTGAACATATCCTTTTAGGTTTGATTCATGAAGGTGAAGGCGTTGCTGCTAAAGCCTTGAGTCTTTAGGCATTTCACTAGAGGCAGTCCGCTCACAAGTAGAAGAAATCATTGGCCAAGGTCAACAAGCACCTTCAGGACATATTCCATTTACACCTCGTGCAAAAAAAGTTTTGGAGTTATCCCTTCGCGAAGCATTGCAATTAGGACATAACTACATTGGTACCGAACATATTCTTTTAGGTTTAATTCGTGAAGGTGAAGGAGTTGCAGCACAAGTTCTAGTAAAGCTTGGTGCAGATCTTTCTCGAGTTCGCCAACAGGTAATCCAACTACTTTCT
>OGVX01000028.1_pt1 | contig 11383 bp, 14 predicted proteins | sample 1575851 | NCBI WGS metagenome assembly OGVX01 (sample SAMN07581529, study PRJEB24739) | freshwater metagenome | place: Singapore | collected 2015-01
GTTTCCCAGTCACGATACGAGCATTGGAATTGAACTGTCTGACGGTTCTATTCTCTCGGCATATCATCACTGGGATGGTTATCCCGAATGGTTGGGTCGCATCCTGAAGACTCACTACAACTCTTATGAGAAAGCATCAGAACTCATTGACGGTGGAGATATGAGTCTTTGTTGGACTGATGAATCTTGGGAATCTCTGCGTGACGAGAGTAAGAAAAAAAATCATTACGGTCCACAATACTACTCTGAACGTGGTGAAGATTATCCTCCACGTCATGATAAGAATCTGAAGGAATATCTATCGGAAGGTGAAGAATACGCATATCTCTATACCAATAATGAATGGATTTGTTATGATATGCACCAGTTTGAGGAGAGGGAACCTGAACTGGTAGAGATTCCTGCTGGAGCACTGGCAGTTTAAGAACTGGCACAAGGGTCTTGACGCCCACATCAGAACCTGTTAATCTACATTTGTTCTTGAGCGATTCTCATGGATTTCGACACGTTTGACACTGACATCTGGAGTGAAATTGAAGACTCCAATCGTGAAATCTTCGACCTGGACATTCCTGAACTTCAAGAGGAATATGAAGATGAAACGCATTGGAATGATTTTGTCAACAGCAATGTGACACCCTAAGAACCGGCACATCAGGGGTTGCAGAGTCCTGTTACCCCATGCCATACTACCTTTGTTCCTGAGATTTCTATGGAAACCGACTATTGGGTTTGTGACATTGATGAGTTTAATTCTCCTTCTAATCTCATTAACTGGTTTGGTGTAGCATCAGAAGAACACGGTGGAATTATTGCCTACTTCCAAACAGAAAAACAGGCAATCAACTTTATCAACACTTTGGATTGATTATGTTCCGCACACTTTCTGAACTTCGTGACTCAATCGACAAGATGATTGAGATGGAAGGTGAGAACGCACCTTGCGCTGCATTTGTATTCACTTGCCACGATGTATTTGAGTTCAATGAAGAAACAAACCAAGATGATTATTTTGGTATGACTTTCACTCAAGATGTGCTCGCTGATGTAGGAGGTTCTTCCTACATTTACGAACAGGTTGGTGAGATGATTGATGATTCAATTCGTCTCCGTAAGAATCTGTCTGTGTATTCTGGAAAAAAATGGCAGCACAATGATGATGATGTGACGGTCTGACAACTGGCACAAGGGGTCTTGATTCTTCTCAAGACTCCTGCCATACTTACATTGTTCATCACTGATTCTCATGTCTTCCACTCGCAAACATCTTCGCATCACTATCACTGGTGAGAGTTTCTGGGACCTTGAGGTTGCTCTCGATGAAGTGAAAAAACACATTGAGGAAGAATACCTGTCTGGATTCAATAGCAATGAGACGGGTAGTTATGAGTTTGATGTGACCGAAGAAGTTTATTCTTTGTGACACTCTGACAACTGGCACATCAGGGGTTGCAGAGTCCTGTGACCCCATGCCATACTTACATTGTTCATCACTGATTCTCATGAAGTTTCAAGTTACTGCAATCGAATACGATTTTGAGATGGAGGATGATGAGTTTCCTTCTCAAGATTATCAGGATGCTATCATTGAAGAAACTCTGCAAAAAGTGTGGGAAGTTGATGATGAAGAAGAACTGACTGATGCAATCTCTGATTGTTTCGGTTGGTGCATCAAATCCCTTGACTATACTGTTCTTTCCTGATTATTATGACTCTCACTTCTCAACAAATCAACGACCTTGCTACTGCACACTGCTACCGTGTGATTGATAACATGGATGCAGATACTCTGTTTTCTTATGCTATGCAAATGATGGTGCAATCATTTGATAAGAATCTAGGTCAAGGTGATACTGATGTTAACATGCTAATCGAAGACATCTGGATTGCAGAAGGTGAGGACGATGATTCTACTCAAGAGTTTATTGCTGGCGTTGTTGGTAATGAACTCGCAGAGGAGATTGTGAAAACCGCCCAGTTCTGAAAGTGGCACAAGGGGTCTTGAAATCACCTAAGACCCCATGCCATACTACCTTTGTTCCTGAGACATCACCTCATGTCCCTCCTGTTCGATAAGTACAACCTGTTCAATCAGACTTCCGAGCATGATTGGAAGATGGATGAATGTGCTGAATGGGTAAAGCACTACAACAAGTTTCTGTCTTGGACTGCAATTACGACAGAAGAAGACCGTTCTTTCTTTGAGGAAGAACTTCAAGAATACCTTTGCTATGATGTTTGATGTGACACTCTAACAACTGGCACAAGGTACTTGACTTCTTCTCACTGACCACTTAAACTCTTAACAGTTCATTTTTTTAATTATGACGACCACTGCTTCTCTTTCGACCATTGAAATCAATGGTGTTACTTATGCTCCGGTTGGTTCCGGTGGTGCCTCAACTCTTCCTTCTGGTAATCGTCACGTTGTTGTGATTGACCGTGGATGGATTGTTGCCGGTGACGTAAGCACCGATGAAGTTACCAAGGAACTTGTTGTTTCCAATGCTATTCATGTGTTCCGTTGGGAATCCATTGGATTTGATGGTGTTCTCAAAGACCCCAAGAGTTCCAAAGTGACTCTTAAGACTCTCCCGTATCCGGTCAAAGTTCCTCAAGGTTCCGTTATTTTCACTGTTCCCGTATCTGAATCTTGGGGTGTCTGATGGGATACTTCTATCCCGTAGGTTCTGGTTACGGTAACGGTGACGGTTCCGGTTACGGTGACGGTGACGGTTATGGTTACGGTTACGGCACAATCTCCACAAGAACTCGTCGGAGGGATTGAAACTCTTGAACATTCTAATTACATCAATGCCTGACACTTATCAATTTTTTGGCAATGCTAATACCTACGTTGGCGCTGTTGCCCTTTTTGCGACTCCTGTGCTTCTTTATTGGATTTTCCGTTCTTACTGGCGGAGTCCTTATCGTCGCTAAGACACTCTGACAACTGGCACAAAGGCACTGGACTTTCCTCCGGTGTCCTGTCATACTACATTCGTACCTGAGGCACTTCTGATGTATCACATCGCCATTGTTCATCCCGAAGAAGACTACTTTGAGTCTGTGGCATCGTTTGAGTCTTATGATGCTGCTGATGCAGAGTTTGATGACTGGAGTGAGAAACTGCCTCATGCCTGGTTGGAGATTGTGACACCAGATAAAGTGACACAAGGGGGCGTGACAGTTCCCGATTGAGGTACTAAGATAATTATGGGAATGTGGGCGCCCTAAAAGACCGCATTGTTAACAATTACTTTTTTTGATTATTATGTTCAAGTTTACTTCTTCTGCCATTGAGAACATCACTGACGTTCAAGATGGTCAGGTTACGATCACCTTTAGTGGTGGTCGGGATTATACCTACAAGGTTGCAGAACCTGAGAACTTTGTTTCTCAACTGAATGAAGTGATTCAACAGGAACAGTCTGTTGGTCGTTTTGTCAACTCTGCAATTCGCGGTGAACAACTTGTGACACTCTGATCACTGTCACATCAGGGGTTGCGGTTCTCGTGACCCCATGTCATACTTAAATCGTTCAAGACATTTCTACTTCTTATGAACAAAAAAATCATGACCACACTTCTCGATCAAGCATCAGATGGTAACGGTATTCTCCAGATTCTTGATGCACTGTCTGATGGGATGGTTGATTGTGAATCTAGCGAAACTGTTTCTCCAACACTAGAGGAGATTCAGTTCTAAAATCTCGATGAGATTGTACCATAAATCTCGTGATACAATCTCGATTCAATTCATTTCATCTAGATTATCATGCAAACTGCATTTGTTCTTCCCAAATCTAGAAAAGCAAAGAATCGTTTTTCCAATCTTATGGAATCAAACGATGAATGTATCATCGAACAACATAAAGACTCTAAGGTATTCTTAACCTCAATGAATGGGAAATACCATTTTTGGGTTTCTCTGAATCATGATTCTGATTGGATCGTAGAACTATAATTAAGGGTGGAAGGAGTTTGCCACCATACGTTAAGTAAAGTTACTCAGCGCGAATAGATTGTAGATAATTATAGCATAGGTGTGATGGTGATTCTAAGAGTCTCTGGTGGTGCGGAGACTCTTTTTTATGCTTTTTAGGTATTGCTTGTGACAGTTTCTCAAGTGTCCTCTGAATCCACGCCAACCCAGCAAACGGCGTATCAAACGACACCTGACGACCAGTAGGAACAAACCTACGCGTCTCACCCGGCAACCTAAACGAACCAGTCGGCAACGCCTCACGCACACGAGCAAACTGCATCTCACTAGTCAAACCAGCCGCATACCCCTGCCGCAACTGAGCAGGCCCGGGCACATCACCATACTTCAAATGACGATACGCCAAATAAAACGAACGCGGCCCAGCACCAGCAAGCGCAGCAAGAACAGCAGAACCAACAAGATTCGCAAACGCAGTACGCGGAAAAATATTCAACGTAAACGAACGCCACTGCTTCGTCAAATCATCAAAGAACTTCGTAACACCAGTAGGCCGATACTGGATACGACCCAACTCGTCAACGATCTGGTTATACAAAAACTCTGGAATCAAATAATAATCACCACCAACATTTACTACGTCCTCGACTGAAGCCTGCTGCTTGAACACATCTGCAAGTACCGGATTTTTAGTGTCCTCAAGCGCCTGCTCCAAATCAATCGAACCAGTCTTCACACTCGAATTGATCGGAGCATTACGATCAGCACTAACCGCAACCCAACGACGAGCATCAAACACCACTCGATCCGACTCTGACAAGTTCGCCACAGCACCACGAGTGGCGTTATACGCCGCAGCCTCCGCCTCACTCATGTTGTCAACACGGATTGCAATGCCTTCGATGAACTTACGCATCTCAACAAGCCACACCGCATTACCAGACAATGAACCAGTATCAAACAAGAGTCCAGACCACAGCGAAGAAAAATCTTCGTACCCGCCTCCATACACAAATCCTCTATTTTCAAGATAACGACTGCGCCGAATGCCAGCACCGGGACTCAAATCAATACCGCCAGCACCAGTGCCACTCTTTTTCTTTGCGCTAAACCTACCAGCGCGAGTACCCAAGAACAAGACCGCATCATCACCACTCATCTCAGCACGCGCAATAAACTCATTACGAGCCTCATTACGCATCTGATCAATCTTGAACTTGATCGGCATCACCTTACGCGACGGCAACTCAACAGCAATCTGATCCGTCGCAGCATCCAAAACAACCTTCGTATGCGCATCATTCACAATCGGCTTACCACGCTCAACAATCCGCGCAGCCTCACGACGATTCAACTCTGCCTGACGAAGCGCCTGCCTACGCATCCTACGCACATCACGCAAACGCGCAACAGGCGGCAACCCCTCACGCGCACCAGCCAACTCGGCAACAGGCCCAACACGCTCAGCAACAGCACGAGCCTCACCAACAAGACGAGGCGGCTCGCGCCTACTAAGATCAACCCGCTCAAACACAATCTTCCGACCAAAATCAGCAGGCTCGCCCAACAAGCGTGCACGCTTCTTATACGACGCATACCCGCGGACACGCCGCTCCAACCGGACAAGCGACGACTCCACACCACGCAACGCATCCAAATCCGCACGCGTAATCTGAACACCATCCTCAACCTTACGACGCAACTCGCCAAGAACACGAAGCGCCTCCGGCTGCAACAACCTCAACTCTTCATTGAACTTACCCTTACGCAACAACAACTCGCGCACATCACCACTACGAACAAAATCAAACCTCGCCTCAAGACTATCCAACACGCCAACAAGGCCAGTCGGAGTGCGACGCGCCTCACCAGCCTGACGAACAAGCGCATCAACCTCGCCCCGCAACTTCTCAACCTCACGCTCAGCAGCACGAGTACGCGCACCACTCGGAGCCTCAGCACGAGCACGAGCCAACTCCTGCTCCAACACCTGCAACCGAGCCGCCTTAGCCTCAAGCGTAGCCGCACCAGCAAGCAACCGCTGAGCCGCAGGCTGCTCCGTAAACCGACGAACAACAGGCGCAATATCATTCGACCTAATCGCCTCAACAATCGCATCCTGCCGCTGCAACGCGCGATCAGCAACACGAACAGCAGACTCGCCAGACAAATCGCGACGCTCAATAACAATCGAATCCAACCAGCCACGAACCTGCGCAGCAACCTCAGGAAGATTCGCCTCATTCGCCAACCGCTCCATCTCAACCAGCGTCTCACGCAACGCGTACGCCTTGATCGCATACTGGCGAGCAAACTTACGAACCTCACCCTTACGACCACGCTCACGAGCACCCTGCATAGAATCAAGCCGCTTCTGAATCTCCTCACCAAGCGCCAACCGCTTAGCATCCAACTTCTCCAACTCGGAAATAGGGCGATTGAATTCGGCAGCCTGCGCACGAGCCTCCGCCGTACGCGCACCCTTCATCACACGAGCAGCCTGATCAAACTGATCCTGCAACAAAATAAAATCGCGCACATACTTTTGCGCAGTAACGCCACTCGACAACTTCACAGTCCGCTTAGACGCAGGCTGCCGAACCCTACGAATATCCGCAGGATCCATAAGATTCTGCCGCGTAAACTCAACACTCCCATCAGCATTCAACCGCACATCAGTCACAAGCGCAGGCTGAACACGACCACTACGACCAACATCAACATAATCACCCGGACGCAAATCACCAAACGTCAACCCACGCGTCTTACCAGACTCGTCCGTGATCTGACCAATCTTCTTCACCCCACGCCAATCAGTACCGCCAGTTAGCGAATCAATCGTCGCAGCCATGTACATATCATTGTTCTTACCCAACGGCCGCATCGCATTACGAGCCTGCTGAATGATCTCAGGAGACAAATCCGTATTCGCCCACCGCTCATACTCAGCAGCAGTACGTTCAGCCAAACGAGCATCAGCCTGATTCTTTACACGACTATCTTTCAAATCAGGATTTGCCGCATCAGCAAACTTCTGCTCAGCACGATTACGCCAAAACGCAGCAGCATCCGACAACGACAACGGATTACCCGCCTCATCAACCTGAGAACGAATCAACTCCATCGTCAAACGCTCACGCTGTCCCGGAGTCAACGAAGCACCGATCTTACGAAGCGCGCGCGTCGCCTCGGCAGTCGCAGCATCACGCTTCGTATAAATACTCCGCAACGCGCGATCAGCACGACGAGTCGCAGCCCACTTAGCCAACCCGCGACCAGACTTCAAACCGCGATCAATAAGCAGCGACTTTGCGCTCAACGCAAGCGTGTCAAGAATATTCGCACTCGTATACCCAACCGGCAACTGATACGCTTGCGGAAGCGTCTGATCAACAGCCTCAACAGCACCCGGACGCTCACCAAGATACTTCTCAACACCACCAACCGAAACACCAACAGGCCGCTCAGTACGAGCAAACTCGCCCATACGCGCAAGACGACTACCCGGCTCCAACAAGCCACGCTCACGAAGCGCCTGACCAACAGCAACCTGCGGCGCATACTTACCAGTACCACCAACCGTCCGCATACCCGCACCAGCAACACGCCCAACACCACGCGCAACACTATTCGCCAACAACGCAGCATCCACAGGACGCTCCTGTGCAAACGCACTCAACGCGGGAAACAAACCACGCCGCTCAATATCACCAACAAGATACGTATACGGCCCAACAAACCCCTTCAAAATCTGCTTCACACCCTCAGGATCACCCTGAGCAGCATCAACACTCGACTCAACAGCAGAAGCCAAAAACGCAGGCAAACTCGCCATCTGACCAGCCTGCCTCAACAAACCAGTCTGAACCTCCTCCATAGGATTCACACGCGTAAACGCGCGACGCGCCAACTCAGCATCCGTGTACTGACGAGGACGAGAAATATCCCAACCATTCTCCTTCGCCATCTTCAACAAATCAACACGATCCTGCCGCGTCAACGGCCCCAACCCAGACTGCTCCTGAAGCGCCTGAATATCAGACGACGACTCGTGCCGCTTCGACGCGTCCAAAAACTCCTTCATCGCAGCAGCCTGCTGCTCATTCTTACGACGCTGAATCAACTGCTCCTCAGTCAACTTCGCAGACGCCTGCGACACCGGCTCCAACCCACCAAGCGGCCCACCACCAGCAGCCAACTCGCCAACCGTCAACCCCGGAACGCGATACATCTCAAACGCTCCACCAAGATGCTCCGACCCGTAAACGTGACCACCCTTATCACGAATACGCTGCTTCTCGGCCTCAGTCAAAGGACTAAACAAATTGAAGAACGTACCCGCAGGCAAACCACTAACCGGAGTACCACCACGATCCTTAGCCAACTCTGGATGCTTCGCCAACACGCGCTCGCGATACGCACCCAACCCGCCCATCGCGGCCTCACTAATCGTCGGGCCACCCGGCTGCTTCACCTCGGGATGCTTTGCCTCAACACGCTGGCGATACGCAGACAACAAATCACTAACCGGAGTCCCGCCCGGCCCACTAACTTCAGGATGCTTAGCCTCAATAGCGCGCTTATACGCAGCAATACCTTCATCAATCTTCTGAGACGCCAACTCTGACGCCTTCCACGCGCCAACAATAGGAACAACAGACATCTTCGCCAAATCAGTCGTAGCCCTATTCCAACCAGCCGTATCCGTCAACGTAGACTTCACCGCACCAGCAGCACGATCAAGCGCATCAACAGCATCAACCGCAGACGCATACGTAGGAGAACGCTTCTCCCTCAAATCCTTCAACGTCTTCCCAACACCCGGAAAACGAAGAACACCAGCAGACTTCAACGCCTCATGCACATCAGGCTGATCAGAAACACTACCCCCACCAGTCTGAATCTGAAACAAATTATCTAGAGCATTCCGCTCTTCCTGATTCACAACAGAATCACCAACAAACGGCTTGAAGATCGACGCATAATTCGGCATCAACCCAATGACTTGAGGGGACAGCCTCGAGCCCAAACGACACAGGAGTCAATTCATGCGTCAAGAAGGTCCAAGCATTCAGCTGGAAACTGGCGAGGTCGTCGAGCTTTCATGGCAAGAGCGCGCATTATGCGCACAGACCGATCCAGAGGCCTTCTTCCCCGAAAAAGGCGGTTCAACCCGCGAAGCAAAGCGCGTCTGCATGTCCTGTGAGGTTCGGTCTGAATGTTTAGATTACGCACTCGCACACGATGAGAGATTTGGCATCTGGGGTGGGTTATCTGAACGGGAACGTCGTAGGTTAAAGCGTCGCCCTGCTTAGAATAGCGAGTGGCTGAAAACCGCGAATTCTTTGTAACTGCAATTGTCGTCACCCATGATGGTGCGACATGGCTCGCTGAAACAGTTGCTGCGATATCTGCACAACATCGCTTACCTAATCAAATAATTGCCGTTGATAACGGCTCAACTGATATTTCAGTTCGCATGTTAAAAAATGCCGGAATCTCGATAATTGAACAAGATCGCAAAAGCGGATTTGGTTCTGCCGTCGCTGCCGCAGTTGCTGCTCTACCTGATTTAAATAATTCCAATACTTCGAGTAACTCTCGCGAAGAGTGGTTATGGATTTTGCACGATGATTCAGCTCCGCGCCGGGACGCACTTGAAAATATGTTGGCTGCAATCTCAGATCGTCCGCAGGTAGCAATTGCCGGTCCAAAGATTTTAGGTTGGCATGATCGAAAGCATGTTTTAGAAGCTGGGGTCAGCATCGCAGAAAATGGAACCCGCTGGACCGGCATGGAATCTCGTGAACATGATAAAGGGCAACATGATGATGTCAAAGAAGTACTCGCAGTAAGTACCGCTGGCATGTTGATTAAACGGGAAGTGTTTGAACAATTAGGTGGCTTTGATCCAAGTTTGGAACTTTTCCGAGATGATGTCGACTTAGGTTGGCGCGCTCATGTTGCCGGACATTCCGTGGTTCGAGTTGGTAGCGCTGCGATTTATCACGCCGAAGCTGCGACTAATGAACGTCGTTCGATTGATGTAAAAGATGCGCTTTTACATCGACCATTGTTATTAGATCGTCGCAATGCCGCGTTTGTGATGTTGGCAAATTCCAGTTGGTGGTTGTTGCCCTGGATCTCACTTCAACTTTTAACCGCTGCCCTCGCTCGATCATTTGTTTATTTGTTGGCGAAATTGCCAGGTTATGCCGCCGATGAAATTGCTGCGGTTGGTTTACTGATATTTAAACCACAAGATTTAATAAATTCCAGACGTCAACGGCGAAAACATAAATTGTCATCACCGCGAGTTATCAACCCTTTTATTCCGCGGCGTGGAATTTTAATTCGAGCTACCATCGTAAAAAGTATTAATGCAATTACAAAACCATTTCGAATTCCGGCTTACTTACAAGAGCGGGTAAAGCCAAGAGATTACGCCGACATCGGAGTACTAGATGAAAGTTTTGATGAGTTGGAATTTGTGCCGCGCGCAAGATTTGCCCGTATTAGAGCCTTATCAAATCGGCCACTTTTATTTGGATTGCTAATTACTTTTGTTTTAAATTTCTTTTACGCTCGTAACCGAATTGGAAACTTATCTGGGGCTGCCCTGCCAGTTGCACCTGAAAGTGCTAAAGAATTGTTTGGAAAGTTTTTAGAACCTTGGCATATTGTTGGACTCGGAACTAGCTCTCCTGCACCGGTTTGGGTAGGAGTAATTGCGGCGCTCAGCGCTCTCACTTTTGGGAATCCGCAGGTTTTTATTTGGGTATTTCTTTGGATCACCCCTTCAATATTGTTTTGGTTAAGTTATAGATCAGCTCAAAAATTTGGTTTGCAGCGATATGCCGCCTTTATTTTGGCGATTGTTTATTCATATTCTCCGGTAGTTACAACTGCGATAAATCAAGGGCGAATCGGAACGGTCGCGGTAGCAATTTCTTTGCCAGTGATTTTCACTTTGTCGAAACATCGGCGAGAAATAAATGAATTAAGTTGGCGTCGAATTTTTACTATCTCCTCGTTGGCCGGCTTAACCGCCGCGTTTTCGCCATTGTTTTTAGCTAGTTGGTGCCTGCTTCACATCAGTTATTTCCTTATTAGGTATATAAATTTTGCGCCAAATGTGAAAAATCTTGATCCACGAGAAATTCTGCACACCCTGGACCGGGACGAGTTTAAAAAGCGTGCGGTTTACATATTTACACCTTTAATTTTGACCATACCTTGGTCATTGTCGCTTTTGATACACCCAACTAGATTTTTATTAGACCTGGTTTGGCATTTGCCACCGAAAGAAGATGGTCAATGTTGTTATTTAATCCAGGTGGAATCGGCGCACCACCAATTTGGGTGACCTTCCCATTTTTATTGTTTTTGATTGTTGCTTTTACCTGTACGGGGCTATCACCCTCTGTGGCAAACCTT
>OGVX01000030.1_pt1 | contig 11234 bp, 16 predicted proteins | sample 1575851 | NCBI WGS metagenome assembly OGVX01 (sample SAMN07581529, study PRJEB24739) | freshwater metagenome | place: Singapore | collected 2015-01
GACGGCATACGAGATAGCTTCAGGTGACTGGAGTTCAGACGTGTGCTCTTCCGATCTGTTTCCCAGTCACGATACGCGATACGGTGAGCAAATGTAGCACCGAATCTTTTTGTAATTTTGTAATCCAATGAATTACCAATCATACCGCTGGTGGCTTTGTTTGTTACTAATTTTGTGATATCATTATATGACACAGGACTGGCCATCAAAAAGAATTGAGGTGATAGAACTGCACGTTCACTAAGCGTAATAGGAGGATGCATCCAAAATGCCACCAAACTAGTAGCAGCAGAAGGCTTCCCTTCTGGTGTAAACAATCCAATCAATCCGCCACTGATACCATATACACCCCAACGTGGGTCAGGCTTCACCCAGGTGTATCCTACCAATGTCATTTTTGTGCCTTTCAGATAGGCCACTGTGGCTGAATGACTACTTATACTTTGTAATTTACCTTTACTAAAATGCATCTTGGTGTAACTACCTGACAAGGCAGCTTGATCCAATGTGGTCCACACAATGGCAGTGCCGCCATAACTCTTGTCACCAGCCAAACTACTTTGGGACACACCCACCGTGAACAATGCTGTCAGACTCCCATCAGGATTCTGTCCTGTGGTCAAGTCTGATGCCACCATGATGGGATTCACACTTTCAGACTTTTTCTTTTCTTCTTTTTTCTCTTCCTTCTTTTCTTCAGATTTCTCCTCAGATTTGCTTTCAGACTTACTTTCTTCTGATTTGCTTTCAGACTTACTTTCAGAGCTGTTTTCTGATTTGGTTTCTGTTTTTGTTTCTGTTTTTGTTTCAGAACTGGAACTGCTACTAGATGAACTGGAGCTGGAAGAACTACTGGAACTTGAAGCAGGTGTGGAACTGCTACTGGAAGATGGCGCTGGTGCAGCAGGCGCTGCGGGTGTAGGTGTTGAAGTGGCTGCTGATGTGGCAGCTGACCCGGCTGCACTGCTTGCCGCTGACCCCGCAGCGGAACTTGCCGCACTTGATGCTGCACTTGACGCTGCACTGCTAGCAGCTGATGAAGCGGCCGCACTTGCTGCAGCACTGGCAGCAGCAGCTGCTGCTTGTGTAGCTGCTTGTGTGGCAGTTTGTGTCACCACAGGATTGTTCGCAACAGGACAAGGCACAGATGCTGTAACCTGAGCAATCCATGCCTGTAATTCTCCTGCTTGTGCTTGCTGTGCCGTGAACATCTTGGATGCGCCACGATACATCACCAGGACACCGATACCATTTAATGGAAATGTGGCTGTTTGTACCGTGTTGGTGCAAGGATCCACCCAAGTTTGAACAACAACTTGAGCTTTACAGCTATTGCCAAAAAGAAATACAACTAATAAAGCAACAGCTAGTTTATACTTTTTCATGGTTTCCTACGTAACTTCTTGATGCTATCTGGAGTTACTTCATGCATTTCAAATGATTTTGTTTTTTCTGGTTCATTTGGGAACACATAATACTTTCGGTCACCTGTCTTTTTCACATAGATGATTTTCCAGCAATGTGTGGGAACGGCAACACGTTTGATATGTTGACGAACACCCACACATCCAGCTTCCACGAACACACTATCATGTTCGGTCGCCAAGTATCTGGTCCATTCTTCCAGATTCTTCCATTGTCCACGATTCAAGCCAGGATATTGTGGTGCCATGTTGGTGAAATAGAAACTTTCTGCCATGTGTGTGACGTTACACCGTGCATCAGCAGCAGGAGAAAGATGGCCTCTGTCAAATCCTGATTTCACATAATCATCATCAATGTCACTATCCTTGCGAAGTTGTGGGTCAGGAAGGAACTTGTCTGTGCGTTTCGCTGGATCCTTGCAATCCAACTTGGCACGGGTGACCCACCATTCCACGTGCGTAGGATAACGATGATGGCGTGAGAATGTAGTTTTATAATTCATATGATTGATAGTTACTTCATCTGCTTCTTGTGCTTCAACTGCTCCTGCCAATAGGAACAACAATAATAGTTTTTTCATTGTGAATTAGTTTGCGAAGATTTTCTTACGAATCATTCTGGTGATAATTTTTGCTGATGCATCTTCCAATGCCTTCTTGGTGCTTGTACCAATGGTGCTTTGATTGAACTTCACTTCTGCAAAGTTGTCATCATTCATCAAGGTCAATTCACGAACGGTGGTGGCGGTGCCTAGTCCTGAACCTGTGAAGTATTCACCTGTTTCAGCATCCACGAACTTCACTTGCAGACCCAAACGTGTGACCATCTTGTTCTTCACGCCATCTTTCAAGTTCACAGTTTCATCTTCTGATACAGAGAAATCATAGACTTCAATGTAGGCGAAGTATCGTGCCAACTTAATCTTGCCACGACCATCCAACTTGTTTTCTGTGATGCCTGATTGTGATGCCTGGAACTGCTTCACCATTCTGTTCTTGATTTCTGTCTTATCTTCTGTGAAGGTGAACCGATTGGTTTCTTCCAAGAATTCCACCACGATGTTGGTGACACCAAGACCCACACGCTTGTCCTTCAATTCAGGGTACATGGCGTACACTTCTTCACTGATACCCAAACTCAATAGTTGGATAGGAATCTTGGGACCATCATAATCCATTAAAGCATTGATGTCGGTTTTTTGTTCAAATGATGCACGATATTCTTCTGTTTTGGTGGTGCCTACTACCTGAGCTGAGAGTGCGGCAGGTAGTAGGAGAGCGAAAATAACATTACGCATTTTCTTCCTCACGTGCTTGTTCTGCTTGCTTCACAGCAGTTGGTGAGAACTTTTCAAGACCAGCAATACCAAAAGAACCCAATGTGATAATCATGAAAGAGTTGTATACAAATTCATGAATTTCCAAAGGACGGCCATAGATGCCGGTCACCAGGTCTACAATGGAATATAAAGTCATCACAGCAAATGACATGAAGCCAATCACTGTTTTTTCGTTATATTCATTGTTGTCTTTAAAGATTTGTGTGAATGCTTTCATGTTAGCTACCTAGTGTGTTGGAGAATGATTGTCCATCTTCTTCATCCATCTTTTGTACCAACATCTTGTCCTTATCAGTATCACTGAACCAGTAATCAATAATCTTACCGTATGAACCGATGAAGGCACCGAGCATTAGAAGGAGAAGTTCTTTCCATTCTCCGTCAATTGCTGTTTGGTTATATACTGCCATGGTGATACCAGCCACAATCATCATGAATGTGATGAGAACAATTGCCGTGATGTTCCAGCGGCGTGTCATCATCTTGAACAACATTTCTTGGAACTTACTTTCTTGTGCTGCCTTAGGTGTTTCGTTCATTTCATCTGTCATGGCGGCTTACCAAAGAGGTTCTTTCTTCAAGTGGTCGTCCTTCTTGGGAGCTGGCTTGGCAGGTGCTGCTGCGCCACCGCCTGAACCACCCTTCACTGTGTTGTTGTTTTCAAGATTGATAACAACAGGTGCCACTGCTGGTGCAGGAGCTGGAGCTGCTGCTTCATCTCCGCCCATCAATTGCTTACCGATGACACCTGCAATAGCTGTCACGATGATGGTTACCAACCCGATAATGGCGTTCTTCAATCCACCGCCACCTTGTGCTTCGTCTGACATAATTACCTCCTAGTGTTGGACAATAACTGGGACTTTGAGCAAACGACCTGTATTGTCCATAAGGTTTAGGTCATAGGCTCCATTTACAATATCCTTATAATTTAATGTTACACTCATTTGTGATGCATTAGCAGTGAAACCATAGCTATGTAAAACTTCACCATTGATATGTGTTAGTTGAATATTGTACGTAGCGCCAGGTGTAACGTTCACAGTTATTGTGAAGGTTTCTGCTACTACTGGACCAGATGTGGTCACTACATTCATCACCTGAGATGGTGCACCTAGGTCTACAACTTCAGCTTTAGGTGCTACTGGACCAACATCAAAACAACCTACGCAAACAATTGCAACGAGCGAGTAAGAAAGAAATTTTTTCATGGGTTTCGGAAGAAGTTTGCACCAAGTAACTTGATGACGGTGGTATTAAGATTGATACCAACTTGATTGCCTTTATCATCAGCAGCATCCATGGTAGGAACAATCTCTACGGATGTGTTCAAATCTACGCCTGGTTGTAATGCTGTGAAATGTAACTTGAAAGGCACCAAATTGTTTCCTGACAGAGTATTCTTTAATTCACGGTCAAGGGCACCAAATCGTAATACATTACCCATAGGATGAACGAATGACACCCAGCTAGGAGTATTCACTTCCATCTTTTCAAACTTCACTTTCGTATTATCATACTTCACTTCAAATTGCAATCCTGATAATTTCAATGTTTTGGTATCTACATTGAATGGGATGGCAATAGTATTGCCTGTAACTACAACATTGTTTAGATTGACATCAATACTGCCAGCACCTGGCACTACTAAATCACCCATCATATAAATCGCTGCTTGTTGTTCAGTTACTAATGATGAATGTGAGAGGTTCACATCACCCTTTAATGCGTAACGAAGGTCAAGAGTTTGTTCACTGGTGGTGGTTCGTGCATGAACAAAGCTGGTGTTTTTATTACTGAACTTTGCATTGGAACTGATTGCGTAATCTACATTTTGATTGTTGACATTTCTAATGCTGCCATTATATGCTGATGTGCCGTTGGTTGCTTTGGTGAAACTTGATGCAATCTTGTAGAAAGCCCAACTTGCATCACTTGACATAAAGGTGACAGGTCCATTATACACATCCAGAATGTTCATCCATTTCACAGATGATGGGGTGACCCCTGCTGGAAACTCACGCATATCCACATAGAAACGACTTTGACCTGCGCCATACCCATTCACATTAATGATAGCATATTCTGTTTGACCTGGAATGATGTCCACCGTCTTACCCATCATCAAGTCGTTCCATCCCGTCAATGGTGTGTTGTCGTAATCTGCACCATAGAATACTGGAAGGGTGTATGCGCAATTTGCTGCACATCCTGCGGGTGGTACCATAATGGTGTCCAATCCTGTCACAGCGTTGAACAACACTTGAACGTCACCACCATCAAACACACCATCGTTGTTCACATCAGCTGCCCAATACTTCATACCCTTGTTGATGTTGTTGTTCTTGAAAGTCTTGTCAAGATTTTGGGTGATCCATTCTTGTTGTGCTGCGGTGAAGTCAGAGATGGTGGTTGCTGCCAAACTCAAAGGTGCTAAACTATCTGCTGGAACAGTCAGACGGAAACGATATGGTGAGTTGACTTGTAGTTGTTGTGCAAAAGCAAATTGTCCGTTTCCACCAACTGCCGCATTTGTGACTTCTGTTGGTTGTGCTAATGTATCGGTGATGGACAATCTCATCAATCCTTTCAATCCTGCTGAAACATTGGCACTGTGTTTCATTTCACCAACGACTAGGTTGTTGGCATTAGGTGCTAATTGTATCCAGACACCCTTTGCTCCAACGTTTTCTGTGTTTTGCATAGTCCCACCATTTACATCATATCCAAATGCAAAGTTCATGTACACGGAATCGTATGGGAACCCTGCGTCAGTCTTGGTGATTCTGAAACGGAGTTTGATGTAAGTAGCATGTTCCATGTTTGCCGCACTGGACACATTCACCTGGATACGATTGATGGCGTGATAAGGAACGGTGTTTACATTACAAGTGTAATTTGAGTTTATATAATTGGTCCAACCATTATTTGTAGTATTATTCCCATTTCTGTTAAACCTACAGTTTGGGTAATAATAGTTGGTGTAAGTGAAATTAGCCGCTTGTGGAATGCCTGCTCCACGTTGCACATCTAATAATGTAATTGCATCCTTCTGATGTTGGAAATCAAAAAACACCGAACGAATGGTAGAGAAGTTTGGGTTTAACTTGACTTCTAACGATATCGTATCATTCTTTGCAATTGCTCCACCATTTGAATTTGTTGTGATGGTGTTAGCTCCCCACCACAAGGCGGGTTGTGCGTGCAATACCATAGGTACTGCAAGCAGCACTAGAAATTTCTTGAACATATTACTCCGTGAGTTTAGTGATGAGTGCAATGCTGGACTTCTTCAAAGCATTGCTTAAGCTCGTTTGATTGAACTTACCACCATTATCAATGATTAATGTTGACATGGAAACTTCACTAGAACTTTCTTCCACAACAGCTTCCTTCACCTTCTTGCCGTTGAGGGTGAGAGTACCCTTCATACGAATCACGACAGCTTCATCTCGCTTCTGAATGATTGACACATTCTTTTTTGTTGTTAGCACATCCAGGAAGATGATTTCCACCTTCAATTTCATGGGTGCTTCTTCAGTCAATTCATATTCTTGTTCCAACAAGGCTTCTTCCAAGATGTTCTTCACACCGAATTCCAAGTTTCTGTTGCCAGCTACTGGACCAATCATCACCTTGTTTTCTACTTTTTCCACACTGATTTGCTTTTCTGCGTTCAAAGGCATGATGGTCATCATGCTTGTCATAACGATACCCAGAATCATGGATATCATGGCAGTCTCCGGAATAGGGAAAACCCGTGATTTCTACGTCATAATGTAAAAATCACGGGTCTTCAGTTCTACTGTTATTTATATCGTTACTTCTCTAAGAGAAGAATATCTACTTGATTTCGTGTTTTTCCTCGTCGAATTTCATCATAATACACCACAGAAGTTCCAGCAGATGCTGGTTGATGACGATAGATACCGTATTTGAAGTACACATCTGCATTTCCTGATGTTCTGGTATATCCTTGATAGTCCACAACCTGCCTTCCATCTATGTAGATTCTAGTGAATCCGTCAGAATTCACAGTCCATTTGGCGTGAACCACAACATCATGCCAACGACCCGCAAAATTAGTTTCATCTATCAGGGGGTAGGTGCCACGTGTTCCATCACAGGTCCAGTACTGATTCTTTTTGGGATCCAACAAAGCACAGAAAGGCTGGCCTGCACGTTTCAGAAACATCCAGATGGAGTCATAGTTGTAATGTTGTTGAAACTGTGCGATATAAGCCCATTGATTACCAGATGTACCATTCACAGGCACGTAGAATGACCATCCGTACCAATACTCATCACCTTCTAGATTTTCATTGTAGGCTTGAGCAAATTCATTTCGTTCATACACAGGAGTTCTGGTGCAATCTGTGCTGAAACAATCTCCATAACGAACTTCAAACCTTTGAGCTTTCCATCCTTTTCTGACTGCTTCCAATGTGTCTGTGACAATCTGGTGTGACCAAGGCTTGGCAAACTCCTGGGACTCATACACCAAAGTCATACCTTGACTGCCTTCATTCCAAGTGGTGTCACGATGAAAGGCTGGATGACGGAAAGGAACTGAAGGAACAACCGCTGTGTCCCTGTGTGTGAAAGGTGCTGTTGGTAAAGCTGTAGGAGCTGTGGGTGGGGATTCCACACAGGCAACCAGTGCCACCATCATCCATAGTTTCTTCATACGTACTGAGTCACCAACACTTCCTTCAGACGGTCTGCTGCCACAGAAGCAGCAAAGGCATTGGGCTTGATTTGTGGTGTCATCTGGCACACACCCTTGATGTAACCAATGGCTTGCTGAACCACAGCATTGCTGCCATGTTCTTCATCAGGATTGATGTCCAGATGTATCTCCACTTGACGATCCACCAGCACTTCTGCCAGCTTCAGATACAAGTCCGACACCTTGTACACTTCCGTCATCAGACGCACCACAGGACGGTCCTGGCGTTGGTCAAAATCCTGTTCTGTTTGCACCTCGCCAAATATCTTGCAGCCATGACACCCATCCAGGTGCACCACAACTGCCAATGTGTAATCCGCCATCCAACGTCCATTCTTCATATACCGTTCTGAGTCTGCGCCGAGATACACCCTGGTCTCTGGACTTTGCTGGCGGATATATTCCATCACCTTGTCATAATCAAGTTTCTGTCTCATGAATTATTGGGTTACAAGTTCACGTTTCATGGGGTCAATTTCTCCAAATCTCCTGCGATACACAGTCTTGCCACCATCGGGTGATTCATAAATCCATGTTTCTTGTTCCTGTTCTGTCATACAACCTCCTGGGTGACGGGCCCACTAGGACTCGAACCTAGAATGGCGGTTTTGGAGACCGCTGTGTTACCAATTACACCATGAACCCAAGGGCGAGGCCGGATTCGAACCGGCGGCTGTAGAGTTTTGCAGACTCTTGCATTGGGCCACTCTGCCACCCGCCCGCATCCTTATCTATATTGCTGTTCTTGGATGGCTTTCTCAATGTTTCCACCTTCTAATCCCATTTCTTCTGTCTTGGGATTGTCCCAAATGGCAAACGCCAGAAACACCACCACAATGAACAGAAAGGCCCAGCCAGTTAAATCACCACGTTCATGTCGTTCCATACATCCTCCATGTGAAGTCGGGGAGACAGGACTCGAACCTGCGACATCCTGCTCCCAAAGCAGGCACTCTACCAACTGAGCTACTCCCCGATGCTTGTAATCTAATCATCATCACCACTTTTGTCAAGCCTGAATATCTTTCTTCCGGTGAACTTTTTATTGTATCCAATGGTCATGTGGTATTCATGCCACCAGTCACCACGGATATATCCATCCAGCTCAGCTTTCAGGAGTATCAGTGACAAACGCATTTCTTCTATTTCTTCATCTGATGTTTTTTTCATAACGCGCCTGAAAGGATTCGAACCTATAACCTTCTGATCCGTAGTCAGATGCTCTATCCAGTTGAGCTACAAGCGCCTAACCAAAATACATTCTGCCAGCTCACTTCCTAACATATAACGACATCCCTTCACATCCACTAGCAAAGTATCGCCATTTTTACGCAAAGGACATACTTCACACCCCTCCACAAAACCTAAAGCGGACAATCGTTGTTGATACAATCCATCCACTTCCAACACTTTCACTTTTTCATCTACATCTACTTCTGATAGATTCATGTTAATCCTCCAGAGCTGCCAACCAGGATTGAACTGGTGACCTCATCCTTACCAAGGATGCGCTCTACCGACTGAGCTATGGCAGCAGGGTGACTGACGGGAATCGAACCCGCAACCCTCGGAACCACAATCCGATGCTCTGACCGATTGAGCTACAGTCACCGTGGAGTCCTTGGCGAGACTTGAACTCACAACCCGCTCCTTAGGACGGAGCCGCTCTATCCAGTTGAGCTACAAGGACCACGGACAGAGAGGGATTCGAACCCTCGGTACAGCTTTTGACCGTACGGCGGTTTAGCAAACCGCTGCCTTAAGCCTCTCGGCCATCTGTCCAACGCTCCTGGAGGGACTCGAACCCCCAACCCACTGAGTAGAAATCAGTTGCGCTATCCAATTACGCCACAGAAGCAAGTACACCAGGCTAGAGTTGAACTAGCGACCTTTCGTGTATCAGACGAATGCTCTAACCAACTGAGCTACTGGTGTATGTTACACTCCTAAACTTTCCAATTCTGGAAACACTTTGTTGAAATCTTCATCACGAATGGCATCACGTTCATGAATGTTGAACAACGTTTGTTCCTTCCAGGTGTCCCATCCATGTTGAGCATTCACGAAATTCAGAATTTCTGGAATTCTATCAGCATACAATCCACGGAACTTCTCAGGACAACTGTTCATGAATTGTAACATAACAGGTTCTGTTTGCTTTTTCAAGTGCTCAGGAAGATTCTGAACACAGAACCATTCTGGAGTTCTGGTCAAGGCATGGCTTTGTGTGATGAATTTTTCTGTGTTGATGATGTTTCTGGTTAGATAATCCAAGAAGTCAGCATAGGTCACATAGTTCAGCATGCTAATCACACTATGGACACTCAATGTCATGTTAGGTAATGTGGTGAACAATTTCAAATTGCTTTCCACATCTCCCCAATTGGTGCCATGGCGAATGTATTCTGCTCGTTCACCATAATGATCCAAACTGGCAGAAATTTCCACAGATTTGAATTGTGACCATAAATCCATGATGTCTTTTTGCCGATACTTCTTCACACTGCAATTGGTGTTGTATCGTAAAGACACCACTTCATTCCTACCTTGCCGTATCATCTCTTCCAGAATCATGTAGTGCTCATCATTCATCAACGGCTCACCACCGGCAAAATATGCCAGCTCAATGTATGGCACATGCTCCAACACTTCATTCAACAAATCATTGGATTCATCAGCATGAATGATGACGGAACGATTCTGCCATTCAGGATGTCCATGTGCGCGCGTTTCTGCAGCCCATTGACTGCTGTAGGCAGAGCCACACAGCCGGCATTTGAAATTACACACATTACTGAAACGAACATCCAGATACCTCATTCGGAATTCTGGAACACTACCATCTGCTCTGGTCAAAGGCACAACATCATCAAAAAATTTACCTAGATGATGATTGGCAGAGCTTCTGAAACTATGTGGGGAGTATTTTTCATGCTCGTAGCAATAGGTGCACCAGAAATTTTCCTTTTCATTCAAGATGTCTTGTCTGAGTTTGTTCATCTCCTCAGAATGAAACATTTCTTGTAGGCTTTGTTCCCGTGTGTTGCCTAGTATGGGATTCTTTTCATGATGATTCACGTTACCAGGAACAGCCACACAACAAGGAAAAGTTTGTCCTTCAGGTGTCACCATGAGATGAGACCAAGGATACATACAGAATGTTTTGCTTTTGTTCAGTAGAAATTGTTTATCCATGTCATCTCCTGTATGGGGGCGGTTGGACTCGAACCAACGTAGGTGTTATACCGGCAGATTTACAGTCTGCTGCCATTGCCGCTAGGCGACACCCCCGACTTTCACTTCTTCAATCTCAATCATGATGTTGCCACGTGCGCCTAAAGTGGGCCAGAAGGCAATATCAAACATATTGAAATTCAATTCACCCAGCACTTCTTGCACACTGTCCACAGCTTGTTGCCGTGTGTCATACCGACCTGGGACTGGAATTCCGTTATACTTTACAATGAACATAGTTTCTCCTTGTGATAGCAGGAGTGGGGCACGATCCCACGACCTCGGCATTATGAGTGCCGCGCTCTAACCAGCTGAGCTATCCTGCCTCGGCTCCTGAACTACACGTATTAATATAGTAATCTTTTCATCATCTGTCAACTTCTTCCAATTTTTAATTTCATTGATATGACGAAAACACCCAATACAATAGTTGTCTTGGAGTTTGCAGACTTTGATGCAAGGTGATTGAACTTTCATAAAAGGGATGTATCGTGACTGGGAAACAGA
>OGVX01000031.1_pt1 | contig 11109 bp, 12 predicted proteins | sample 1575851 | NCBI WGS metagenome assembly OGVX01 (sample SAMN07581529, study PRJEB24739) | freshwater metagenome | place: Singapore | collected 2015-01
TGTTTCCCAGTCACGATAACTCCCGGACACGGCAGATAGAATAAGAACTTTCTTTGAAAATTTTTGTAAAAAACATGACACCGCTATCATACTTGCAAGTCACAATATGGAAGAAGTAACAAGACTTTGTGATAGCGTAATCATGATGAAGAATGGGGAGATTACAGATCAAGGATCTCCTTCCAGTCTTTTAAAAAAATATGGGAAAAAAAAATTAGAGGATGTTTTTCTTAAAATTGCAAGAGAAGAAGGTAATAGATGAAATCACTAGCTAGAATTTTTGCACTTGTAATAAGATATTTTTATTTAATCAAAACATCTTTTCCAAGAATTTTAGAGCTTATGTATTGGCCAACATTTCAAATGATATTGTGGGGACTGATTGCTAAATACTTAACTTACTCCAACGATACTGCACTACAGATTGGCGGGGTTTTGATTGCTGGAGTATTGTTATGGGATGTATTATTTAGAAGTCAGCTAGGATTTTCTTTATCATTTCTTGAAGAAATCTGGTCAAGAAATTTGGGACAATTATTTGTAAGCCCATTAAAGCCCTTAGAGATGGTCCTATCATTAATGACTATAAGTTTGATTAGAACCGTTATTGCAATTATTCCTGCAGCCCTGCTTGCTATTCCTCTTTATTCATTTTCTCTATTCCAAATGGGTTTTAGTTTAATGCTTTTCTTTTCAAGTTTACTTATTACGGGTTGGATTCTTGGAATTTTTATTATTGCAGCAATTATTCGCTTTGGTGTTTCTGCTGAAAGTTTAGCATGGGGTGCAATTTTTACATTAGCTCCATTAAGTGCAATTTATTACCCAATTCAAACTTTACCAGAATGGATAAGATGGCTTTCATTATCATTTCCACAAACTTATGTTTTTGAAGGAATGAGAGAGGTTCTCTTTAATAATAATTTTAATACAGTTTATTTTATTAAATCGTTAATACTAAATTTAGTTTACGCCTTATTAGCTATTATTGTATTTTTAGTATCATTTGAAGGAGCTAGAAAACGAGGTGGACTGATTAATACTGGAGAATAATTTAATTAATCTAAATTTTTAATTATCTCTTCAACCATCTTTTTTGCATCAGAAAAAAGCATTAGCGTATTATCTTTATAAAAAAGTTCATTATCTACTCCGGCATATCCTGCTGCCATACCTCGTTTAACAAATAGAACTGACTTTGATTTTTCCACATCTAAAATCGGCATTCCAAAAATAGGACTTTTTGGATCAGTTTTAGCTGCAGGATTAGTTACATCATTTGCTCCAATGACAAAAGAAACATCGGTGTTAGAAAAATCATTATTAATATTCTCAAGTTCAAAAACTTCATCATAAGGCACATTTGCCTCAGCTAATAAAACATTCATATGTCCTGGCATTCTTCCAGCAACGGGGTGAATTGCGTAAGAAACTTTTACACCTAATTTTTTTAATTTATCCGCCATCTCACGAAGAGCATGTTGGGCTTGAGCTACTGCCATTCCATAACCTGGTACAATAATAACCGACGAAGAATTTTTCATTAAAAAAGCCGCATCATCTGCTCCTCCCTGCTTAACAGGTTTGGTATTTTTCTGAACAGTTGAGGCTGAGGTATCTCCGCCAAAGCCACCAAGAATTACATTAAACAGTGATCGATTCATTCCTTTACACATGATGTACGAAAGAATGGCGCCGGAAGATCCTACTAATGCTCCAGTGATAATTAATGCAATATTTTCTAAAGTAAAACCAATACCGGCGGCAGCCCAACCTGAATAAGAATTTAACATAGAAACCACAACGGGCATATCTGCTCCGCCAATTGGAATAATAATTAAAAAACCGATGAGGGTTGAAATAATAATGATTGCCCAAAATAAATTTTCAGATTGTAATTTTGTAAATGAAAATATTAAAAAAATTATTAATGACCCTATAAATAAATTTATTAAATGTTGCCCTTTAAATATAATTGGATTTCCTGACATAAGCCCCTGAAGTTTTAAAAAAGCAATACAAGATCCTGAAAAAGTTATGGCACCAATTGCAACTCCCAATGACATTTCAACCAATGATAAGATTTTAATATTTCCAACTTGTCCTATTCCAAAGGAGGCAGGATTATAAAATGCAACAATACCAACTAACACTGCTGAAAGTCCAACTAAACTATGAAAGCCAGCAACAAGTTGTGGCATTGCTGTCATTGAAACTCTAAATGCAATTATTCCACCAACTAACCCTCCAATAATAATTGGAATTAAAATATATAAAATATTTTCTTTTATTTGATTAATATCGCCAAGCGATAATAACGTGACAATAACTGCAAGTCCCATTCCTAAAATTCCTAAAAAATTTCCAGTTCTTGAAGTTTCAGGAGATGAAAGACCTCTTAGGGCCATAATAAATAATATGCCGGTGACTAAATATAATGAGGCTGTAATATTAACTGAGATCATTTCTTTTTATTTTTTTTGTACATTTTCAGCATTCTTTGAGTGACTAAAAAACCTCCAAAAATATTTATGGAAGCAAGTAGAATGCCGAGTATTCCTGGTAATTTTCCAAAAAGACCTTGAGTAATTGGAGATAAACCTACAGCAACTAAAGCTCCAACGATAATGACCGATGAAATAGCATTAGTCACTGACATTAAAGGTGTATGTAAAGCAGGAGTAACACTCCACACCACGTAATAACCTACAAAAATAGATAAAATAAAAATCGCAAATCTAAAAATAATTGGGTCAATTTCCATTAATGAATCTCCTTGTTAATATAAACTGCTTTAACTATTTCATCATTTTCATCAATCTTTAATTTTTTTTCTACTTTGTCATAAATAATTTCTAAAAAATTTAAAATATTTTTTGCAAATAAAATAGATGCGCTCTCTGAAATTCTACTTGGAAAATTTTTATATCCGATAATTTTTACTCCATTTACAACAACAACTTTTCCTAGCTCAGAAAATGCTGAGTTGCCTCCCTGCTCTACAGCCAAATCACAAATAACAGAACCACTTTTCATAGATTTAACCATTTCTTCCGTTACAATTCTTGGAGCTTTTTTGCCTGGAATTAAAGCAGTACAAATCACAATATCTTGATTTTTAATTGTATTTCTTAATAATTCTTCTTGTTTCTTTTTATCTTCTTCATCCATCTCTTTTGCGTAACCGCCGCTTGTTTCTAAATTCTTTGAGCTCTCAACAAAAATAAATTTACCACCTAAACTTTCAACTTGTTCTTTTGAAGCTAGCCTTACATCTGTTGCTGATACGACTCCTCCCAATCTTTTCGCAGTTGCAATTGATTGTAATCCTGCAACTCCTGCTCCGATAACAAAAAATTTTGCAGGCGTTATTGTTCCAGCAGCAGTCATCATCATCGGAACTGCTTTATTAAATTCATAAACTGAGTCTATAACTGCTTTATACCCAGCTAAGTTTGCTTGAGACGATAAAATATCCATTGATTGAGCTCGAGTAATTCTTGGAAGTAACTCTAATGAGAAAATTTTAATATTTTTTTTTAAAAGTTTATTAATTTTATCTTTATTTAGATGCGGAAAAAAACTGCCAATTAATACCGTGCCTTCTTTTATGGATGAAATTTCAGAGTCATTAGGACAATTTATTTTAATAATAATATCCGATGTTTTATAAATCTCTTCTTTGGTTGATATTTTGGCACCTAACTTTTGTAATTCACTATCATCAATATTAGAATTTTTTCCAAAGTCTTTTTCTAATTGTACCAAAAACCCATTAGAAATGTATTTTTTAACTGTATCTAAAGAAAGTGCTATTCTCTTTTCGTTTATGTCACTATCAATTACTGAACCTAATATCATTCTGGATAACTTTTAAAAAAATTATTGAACAAGTCTATTATCAAATATAAATTTGAAATTATACAAGAGAAAGTAATACACGCAATAATTGCTATTAGTTTTTCTGGTATCTTTTGATGAAACTTGTGAATCCTGAGATCTTATTGATAATTAAAAATTATAAAAAAAATTATGCCAAGTGATATCGAAATAGCTCAAAAAGCTCAAATGCGAAAGATAGTTGATATCGCAAAAGAACGTTTGGGCATTCATGAAGACAGTCTTGAGAATTATGGACGCTATAAAGCAAAAATTTCATTTTCTTATCTTGATAAATTAAAAAATAATAAAGATGGAAAGTTAATCTTAGTTACGGCTATTAGCCCAACCCCTGCTGGGGAAGGGAAGACAACAACTACCGTAGGATTGGGAGATGCTCTAAATCGAATTGGAAAAAAAACAATGATTTGTTTACGTGAACCTTCTTTGGGTCCTGTGTTTGGAATTAAAGGGGGGGCTGCTGGTGGTGGTTTAGCACAAATTGTCCCTATGGAAGACATTAACTTTCATTTTACAGGTGATTTTGCTGCAATTGCTGCTGCCCATAATTTGCTAGCAGCAATGTTAGACAATCATATTTATCACGGAAATGAATTAGCAATTGATATCAAAACTATTCAATGGAAACGTACAGTAGATATGAATGATCGTGCTCTTCGTAAAATTACTTTAGGATTAAATGAAAAAAAAGAAGGTTTCCCGCGTGAAGGTGGATATGACATTGTTGCTGCATCTGAAATCATGGCGATCTTTTGTCTATCAACTTCAATTGAAGATTTAAAAAGACGTATTGGCCAAATTGTTGTAGCTTATAATAATAAAAATCAGCCAGTTCTTGCTAAAGATTTAAATGCAGTTGGTGCAATGACTGCTCTTTTAAAAGATGCACTAGCTCCAAATTTAGTTCAAACATTAGAAAATAATCCAGCCTTTGTTCATGGAGGTCCATTTGCAAATATTGCTCATGGTTGCAATTCTATAATTGCAACAAAAGCTGCATTAAAAATTGCAGACTATGTGGTTACTGAAGCTGGTTTTGGTGCTGACTTAGGTGCTGAAAAATTTATTGATATTAAATGTAGAAAATCTAGCCTACAACCTTCAGCAACGGTATTAGTAGCGACTATTCGTGCAATCAAATATCACGGCGGTGCCGAACTTTCTAATTTAACTAAAGAGGATCTATCAGCTCTTGATAAAGGACTTGTTAACTTGGAGCGTCATGTTGAAAACATGACTAAAGTTTTTAATTTACCATGCGTTGTAGCTATTAATAAGTTTACCAGTGACACGCCTGCTGAAATACAAATAATTATTGAAAGAATGAAAAAATTAAATGTAAAAACTGTACTTTCATCACATTGGGGTGAAGGTGGAAAAGGAGCTGTTGATCTTGCAAAAATAGTTGTTGAGTTATGTGAAAATTCTAATCAAAAAATGCAGTATGCCTACGAGGATAAGGACACATTGATTGAAAAAATTAATAAAGTTGCAAAAAAAATTTATAGAGCAAGCGAAGTTACGATGGATGATAAAGTTAAAGCGCAAATTCAAAATTTACAAAACACTGGATATGGACATTTTCCAATTTGTATTGCAAAGACTCAAAGTTCTTTTTCTACAGATCCAAAATTAAGAGGAGCTCCAACAAATCACAGTATAGCTGTGCGCGAAATTCGTTTTTCAGCTGGAGCAGAATTTATTGTTATAATTTGTGGAAATATAATGACAATGCCAGGTTTATCTAAAAAACCTTCTGCAGAAAACATAGACTATGTTAACGGTAAAATTGTTGGTTTATAAAAAATTAATTAACGTCCCCACTTTTCTTTAAATTTTTCTGGGAATTGTTTTTGGCTTTGATCACAAATTCCATATAATTTTGTATATGGAAAATCTTTAAAACTACTATTATCATTCATTTTTTCCTTAAAGCTCTTTGTCAAATAGGCTTTGTTTTGTTCGCCCCAAATATAAATATGCCCTGCATCAGCACACTTTTCTAATGCAGACTTACCTTTTGAAAAAAATATTATTATTAAAACAATAACAGTGATTGCGCTTGCTATAATAAAATAAATTAAGATTTTGTTTTTATTACTTTTTGTTTTAACGTTTCCCATAATTTTGCAAATCCAAGAGGCTCAAGAATCATTAAAGTTATGATTAGTCCACCAAATACAACTTGCTCAATGGAACTTATGATTGTTGCATCAATCATGCCGTGAAATACATTATTACCAATTGCATTTAGCACAACTGGAAAAAGTAAAATAAATGCTGCACCAATAAATGCACCTGAAATTGTTCCAAGTCCTCCGATAATTGCCATAAACATAATTTTAAAAGACAGGCTAATATTAAATGCTGCAAAAGGTTCAGCGCTTTTTAGATAAGTATAAGTATATAAAACTCCAGATATGCCACATAAGAAAGCATTTATTGCAAAAGCTTGTAACTTTGTTTTTAATAAAGAAACTCCCATACTTTCTGCAGCTATATCCATATCTCTTACTGCCATCCAATTTCTACCCGTTGAACCACGTGCCATATTTATAGCGAGCAGTGTTAAAACAATTACAATAGCTAAAACTAACAAATACATCATTTTTCCATTGGTGAATGCTACTCCACTAATAAATATTTTTTGAAAAGTTGTTGATCCAGAAACATCGTAGTTTTTAAACCAACCAAATTTATCAATAACCCATACTATAAAAAATTGAGATGCTAAAGTTGCAACCATTAAGTAGATTCCTCTAATTCTTAAACTTGGTAAACCAAAAATAATTCCAAGACCTGCAGCAATTAATCCTGATAAAACTAATGCTCCTAAAAATGGCATGTCTTGTATTCTAAGCATCATATTGTAACAAGCGTAAGCTCCGGCGCACATGAAACCTGCAGCTCCTAAAGATAATTGGCCCGTATACCCCATCACAATATTTTGTCCTAAAGCTGCAAGTGTTAAACACAACCAAGGCAATAAAATAGAAGTATACCAATAATCACTTTGTATAAAATTAGGTACTACTAAAAAACCAATAACTAATAAAACTACAAAATTTATAATGTCATTCTTTGTGTATCTCATAAAAACAGGTTTCATATTTAAACTCTTCTAATTATTTTTTCTCCAAATAAACCTTCAGGTCTATAAAGTAAAAATAGTATTGATAACATATATGGGGCCCAAGCTTCGATACCTCCTTTAAAGAAAGGTCCAATATAAACCTCTAAGACTTTTTCAACTGCGCCTACAAGCAAACCTCCAACAATTGCTCCAGGAATTGAAGAAAATCCACCAATAATTAAAACTGGCAAAGCTTTTAATGCTAGTTCAATTAAAGCAAATTGGACTCCTGCTCTTGCCCCCCACATCATTCCAGCAACTAAAGCAACCACTCCAGCTGTAGACCAGACAAGTAACATAATATGTTTTAAAGGAATACCAATTGAGCTTGCAGCTCCCGGATCATCTGCAACAGCTCTTAATCCAAGTCCAATTTTTGTATATTTGAATAAGAGTGTAAGTAGAACAATCATACCCAAAGCAACAAATCCTGCTGTCAAATCAAGTGCACTAATAAATAATTTTAAATTATCAGCTATCCACGGAATAGGAAAATCACCAATACCTAAGCTTAACTTTCTTACTTCGACTCCCCATTTTGCCTGTGCAAGTCCTTCTAGAACAAATCCGAGACCAATAGTTGCCATTAAAACCGTATCTTCGCTTTGATTCATTAAAGGACGAAGAACTAATCTTTCTGTTAAAAGACCAACTATTATCATTAAAAAAACAACGGCAATAAAAGCAACTGCAAAGGGCATTCCATACTCCATGAAGCCACAAAATGAGAGCACAGCAAAAAACACCATAGCACCTTGAGCAAAATTAAAAGTTGATGATGCTTTGTAAATAAGCACAAAACCTAAGGCTACTAATGAATACATAGTTCCTGATAACAGACCCCCAACAAGAACTTCAAAAAAGAATAAAATTGAATCAACCATGTGCTACTCCTAAATATGCATCAATTACTTTTTGGTCAGCCCTAACAACATCAGGAATATCGTCACCAATAATTTTTCCATAATCTAAAACTACAACTCGATCAGAGATATCCATAACGACTCCCATATCATGTTCAATTAAAACTATTGTTGTTCCAAGTTCATCATTTACTTTTAAAATAAATCTACACATATCTCTCTTTTCTTCAACATTCATTCCAGCCATTGGTTCATCTAGGAGTAATATTGGAGCTTCTGTAGCAAGTGCTCGTCCTAATTCTACCTTTTTTTGGAGACCATAAGGAAGTTTTCCAACTTCTGTATTTTTAATATTTTCAATTTCTAAAAACTTAATAATTTCTTCACATTTTTCTCTGTTAAATTTCTCTTCTTTTAATGCTCTTGGAAACTGGAAAGCAACTTCAAAAAAATTAGACTTGGTATGAAGTTTTCTTCCAACTAAAATATTATCTAAAACTGACATTCTTTTAAATAAAGCTAAATTCTGAAATGTTCTTGAGATTCCTTTTTGCGACATAATGTTTGGAGTAATTGGTTTAATTTCTTCTCCATTTAAAATTACTTTTCCTTCTTGAGGCTTATAAATTCCGTTAATACAGTTAAGCATTGAACTTTTGCCAGCTCCATTTGGTCCGATTATGGCTCTTATTTCATGCTTTAAAACATTAAAAGAAATATTGGTAATAGCTTTAACACCACCAAAACTTAAAGATATATTTTTTACTTCTAAGATTGGTTTGCCTATTTTAAATTTTCTATTATCTACCATAGATTTTTTCTTCTTAGCTTTAATGGACTTTTTTTTTAATGGCATCTTTTTTTCTTTCACTGTCTCTTATTGCATCTTTAAAGTTTAATCTTTTGCCTTTAGAAATACCTAAATATAATTCTTTGACTTTTTCGTTATTTAATAGACTTTTAGCTGACCCCTCTAACATCACATTCCCTGTTTCAATAATATATCCATAATCAGCGTTTCTAAGGGCAATATTAGTATTTTGCTCTGCTAATAAAATACTGACCCCCTCTTTTTCATTTAATTCTTTAACAATATTAAAAATCTCAGCAACTAACTGAGGTGCTAAACCCATCGATGGTTCATCTAATAAAAGCATTTTAGGTTTCGCCATCATCGCTCTAGCTACAGCAACCATTTGTTGTTCTCCACCCGATGTAAAACCAGCTTGACTTTTTCTTCTCTCTTTTAATCTTTTAAAATATCCATAAATTTTATCAATTTCCGCATTTAAATCTCCTCTTGATAATTTTCTAGAATACGCACCAGAAATAATATTTTCTTCTACTGTTAAATGTCCAAAACATCTTCTTCCCTCTAAAACCTGAACCATTCCAAGCGCTACCATCTCTGAAGGATTTTGATTTTTTACTTCAATACCATCATAATTAATTGAACCTTTAGTAACCTCGCCTCTTTCAGAGGCAAGCATGGTAGATATTGATTTTAGTGTTGTGCTTTTACCAGCACCATTTGCTCCTAATAAAGCAACTATTTTTCCTTTAGGTACATTTAATGTTACATCATGGAGTGCTAATATAACTTTGTTATAAGCGACTTCTATATTTTTAATTTCTAAAATATTCTTAGAAATAGACCCCATTAAATCCCTTTTAAATTTTGTGCAATTTAGTTAATAAAAAGGGGAGTGTAAATAATTATTTACACTCCCCAAATTAAATAAGTTAATCTAAAAACTAACTACATTTTCTAGGAGTAATTTTGTTTTCTTCAGCATACTTTGCAGCTGATTCAACAATTTGAGCTCTTATAGCAGCAGGATCATTAGGTCCTGTCCAGTCCTTAACTTTTTTAAAGGCCTGAGCTTTTCCATCCCATTGCATTAAAGCGAATTTACCAGCGCCTTCATGCTGTGAACAAGAAAGAGCAAATGGAGCTAACATTCCCTCAATTCCAAGCTCTTTCATTCTAGCTTCAGTCATATTTATTGCTTCATATCCAGCTCTAAATTCTTCGCTAGTAACAGCTTTTCCAACTTTATTGTGCATTTTCTGAGCATTTCTTAATGCTTCAACCCACAAAATAGAAGCGCCTAAACCTCTGTTGTAATAAGCGGTTCCAACTCGATTTGGATCAGCCATATTTCCTTTTCCAGCTTTATAGACTTTCTCCTGAATATTCTTAATTAAAGGATAGTTTTTTCCAGGTAAAGCATTTGAAACAACGTAAGTTCCGTTTGCAGAGTCGCCTGCAGGTATCATATCTTCCTCAGCTCCACCGAAAGTAACGTACATCATTTTTGTTCTTGGAAAATTAATTCTAGCAGCATTTGTCATTGCTGTTGAATTCATTCCTGAACCCGCACCCCAGAAAGTAACCCAATCAGGTTTTTCTTGTCTGATTTGTAACCACTGAGATTGCTGTTCTAATCCTGGAGGAGCAATAGCAATTTCTACTAATGTAAATCCCCATTCTTTAGCAAGTCTTCTCATTGTTGGAAGTGGTTCACGACCATAGGCAGTATCAATATGAAGGTGAACGATTTTTTTACCTTTTAATTTTTCTGGTCCACCACCATCAAGCTCAGCCATCCATCTTAGTTTAACTGCAATTTGTGACCAATAACTACTTGCAGCATTAAAAACCCAAGGCCAAACTGTTCCATCAGCAGCATCAGTTCTTCCGTATCCGTATTGAGCAAGAACAACTTTGTCTTCTGCCATACGATTAATAACTGCATAAGCACCAGGCGTTCCTAATGTATCAAATACTACCATCTTCTGACCATCTTTTGTCATAAGTCTTTGATAACATTCTACAGTTTTAGCTGCGTTATATTCTGTTTCGCACTCTTGCCATGTCAGCATAACTCCATTAACACCACCAGTGGCATTAACATAGTTCATGTAGTCTATTTGTGCACCGTAATATCCTGTACCCATTGCTGAGTATGGGCCTACACGACTACTTGGTATTGGAAAATATTGCGTCTCTTTTGTTTGTGCAAATAAATTTCCTGGCAATACTATCGTTGACAAAAAAACAACAGCACTAAGAGCTGAAGTTATTTTTTTTAAGTATTTTTTTCCATCAATTATCCCCTATTTTTTTTAATTATTAATAAATTATAAACATAAAAAATATAAGTCACAAAAGATCGGAAGAGCGTCGTGTAGGGAAAGAGTGTGTCAGTA
>OGVX01000033.1_pt1 | contig 11009 bp, 15 predicted proteins | sample 1575851 | NCBI WGS metagenome assembly OGVX01 (sample SAMN07581529, study PRJEB24739) | freshwater metagenome | place: Singapore | collected 2015-01
AAATACAGTATGATAATGGATTGCCAAAGAAGTTATACAAAGGCGATCACTTTTTTATACCAGCCAAAACCTTTCATAGAATAAAACGCGGAACAACAGATTTAAAGATTAAAGTTGAGGAATTTGAAATGACCAACGTGTGCAGATGCAGTAGGATATTCTTTAATAATTAAACGACCTGCAGTTTTTCTTTTGAGTTCGTTGATACGACTTTGAAAGATTGTCTCGGGCAAATCAACAAGGTCTTTGATATTGACGTTGAATAGATTGGCATCAATACGTTCAGCAATCTTTTCTTCTGCCATTTCCATCGTGATGTAGAGAACATTACGACCCATTGAAAGACAGTGAGCAGCAAGGTCACACATGAAAAGTGACTTGCCCACACCAGTGCCAGCAAGAGCTACGTTGAGTGTCTTGTTAGGCAGACCACCTTTGGTAATCTTATTGAAGTATTCCAGGTGGAAAGGAATCTTATTCTCTTCCCGATGATAGAACTCATAACGTTCTACGCTATTCTCAATATAATCGTGACCTACATGTTCGTCGAAAGATACTGCCAGGGCCTCTTGAAGGATTGCTGGAATCGCATCCTTTGATACTTTCTTATTGCTGTCATCCGCAATCTTGATTGACTCAAGGAGGGCGAGATAGATTGCTCTGTCTTTGCACCACTTCTCTGTGGTGTCAAGCAACCACTGGTATTCGACCGCCGAATCGTTAAGTTCAGCAATCGTTTTAACTGCGTTTTGATATACTTCCTCATTTAAATCTTTCCTCGCTTCTAAGTTGATTGTTAGAACTTCTTTAGTAGGAAGCAACTCATAGTTGCTTGCAAAGTTCCACACCTCTTCGTAGATTACTTTCTCATGAATTTCATTAAAGTAATCTGGTTTTACAAAGGGAACAACCTTCCTGTAGAACTGCTCGTTACACAGGAGGTTGCGTAGTATAGTCGTTTCAATTCTCTCCATCCGCTACTCCATATAGAAACTCTTTGTGAGCACACTCATCAAGTGCTTGCATTATTTCGGGCGTGAAATACTTCTCAGGATCGGCAAGAATAACAGAAGGATAAACGGAAGATTCCCCAACAACAACCCGATTGCCCTTGCGTTGGAATACTCCGTATTTCTCACCCAACTCCAATAATCCATAATACTTATCCAATCCCCGTGCGTCATAGAAGAGCCTCGTTTCGATGTCTGAGTTTTCTTTGGTAAAGCGTGACTTCTGTGCTTTGACTTTGATAATGTTGCCAACCACTTCAGTGCCATCTTTCTCTTTCTTCTTTGACAGGAAGAGAATAGTAGATGCAGAATACTTCAGACCAGTGCCACCACCCATCTCTTTGGTTGGCACATAAGCACCAACTACTTCATATGTATGGTTAGTCACAATGAGAGGAATTCCTGCCTGACCGAGTTTGAGTGACAGAATCCTAAAGATAGATTTAATCACCTGAGCACGAGTCATGTCTCGTGTCTCTTTACCATCGGTAGCATCTTGAATCTCTTTTGATGTAGACAACATACCGAGAGAGTCAAGAACAAACAGAAGAGGTGGGCGGTCTTCTTTCTTCAGTTTCATATACTCATCTACCACCTTGATAGATTGTGTGCGAAACTCTTGCACCGTAGATACAGGAACCAGACCGACACGTTTCACATCAATACCACGAGAAACCATCATGTCTTTCGACACAGCTGATTCTGTTTCAAAATAAATTACCTGAGCGTCTGGGTTGTTGCAAAGGAAGTGTTTGACGATTGAGAGAGCAAAGAAAGTTTTACCAGTTGAGGATTCGCCTGCGAGCGCCGTAATTTTGTTTGCGGGTAGTCCACCATAAATGCTACCAGAAATGAGAGCATTAAGAATGTAGCTCCCAGTGTCAACGAACGACTCACAATCACCAGTAGCGATTCCATCTTCAACAACAGCTGCGAATTCATTATCTAACTCCTTAATAACGGATTGTAGGAAACTCATAATACCTCATGCGAAAAAACTTGTAAGAGAACCACGACGTTCATATTGCCAGTCAATACATTGTAGCACAGTTTTCAGTGGTTCAAGAAATGACTTTTCAAACTGTGTCGTATAGTCAACATACTTCTCAAGGTTCAGTTCCTTAGGAAGTTGTTGGAAGAAAGCGATAACATTCTCTCCGATAGGATTAGGGGTCTTTAAGTAAAGAAACTTGATCTTCTCACCCTCCTGAATCAGAGGATACTTGTGCTCCAGTTTATTTTTTCTGATGTAATAATTATACAGAAGCGCACCACGCACCTGAATCGGGCATTTCTTTTCATAGATGTCAGCACTGCTGCGATACTTCTTCAGACCATTACATCCACGAGGGAAAGAAATGTTAAGATAGTTTTGCTTTTTAGTGTCATCTTTAATCTCATTAATGAAATCAATCAACTCATCATTTGTTTGAGTGATGATGATACGATATGCCTGCTCCAGTTTATCTCGGAAGTAAGCAGGAGTAGATGAGCGAGCGGTTTCCATGCCACAGATTTTCATCTTAGGTTTGGCATAGCGCACACCTTCACTATCCCATACGTTGAGAACATAGCGTTTCTTGGCAGTCCAGAAACCACGCTCAGCAATGTTCTCCCGCTTCATCTTCATCTTCTGGTCATACGCCTTGAGGTAGTCGGCCAGTTCTTGGTAAGAACTTTCAATATACTTTTCAAGTTCCATAGCACAGACCTTATCAAGGAATGTAACAATGCTCTCATTAGTTTTCTCTCGTCCTGCGAATACCTTGTCAACAAGAGGACCAAGATTAAGATACATAGAATCGGTATCAGAAGCAATAACATAGTCAACATCCTTTGTCTTTAGAATCTTATTCAGATAGGCATTCATTCTATCACCAATCCAGCGAATAGATAGCTGACCAGAAAGAGTGATTGCCTCAGCGATTTCAAGTTTGTAGTAACGGAAGTGCTCGTTACCGATAGCACCATAAGCAGAGTTGAGTTGAATCTTTCGTGCCATCTGAATGTTATTACAGCGGGCAATCTCTTTCTTCAACTCAATCGTTGGTGTCTTTTCATATTGCTGTTTGGCAGCAAGCATCTTCTTTTTGTAGATGGTGCGATCCTCATAGATCTTCTCCATCAGCTTGGGGAGGAACCCCTGCTGCTTGGTCGTATAGTGCGTTCCATTGGCGCACAGGGTCTCCCCTACGAGGTCTGAGGTGTCGAACTCCTTAGCGAGCAGCATGTCCACGTTGACGCTGCTACGGCGTGGCAGGAGGGTCTCTGGGGACAGGTTGTACTGCATGATCAGGTGGGGGTACAGCGAGTTCAAGTCGAACGACACCACCCAGTCATACATGCCAGGAATAGGTTCCTTCACATACGCACCAGCATACTTTGCATCCTTGACACTATCTTTCTTGGGAGGAATCACAATACCCATCTGTGCAAGATAGATGAAGATGATGTTATCCCACATACGCACCTGAGAGTAAACATCTTCGTAGTTTACTTTGGCGTCATATGCCATAGTGAATGCCAACTCAAGCAGCTTCATCTTGTCTTCCAGTTGGTCAACAAGGCGAACGTCATGAATGTTATACAGCACAAACTTGTTCCAATCTTTTGTGTAGAACTCCTTGAAGGTATCAAACTCAGAGTGGTCGAGTTTCTTAGCGTCAAGTTCTACAGAACAGATATGGTCAAGACGATATGATTCTTGGTTGGTGTATGTGAACTTCTTGTAGAGTTCCAGATAGTCGAGACAAGCGATACCAGGAATATCATAAGCAATCTGCTTACGACCCTTGATATAAATCTCACGACTGGAAATTAATTTCCATGGCGAAAGAAGTTTTGTATGCTCATCGCCAAGAATACGATTCATGCGATTGCAGATATATGGAATATCGAACAACTGCACATTCCAACCAGTGATTACATCTGGAGTATTTTCTTGCCACCATTTGAGAAAACAAGAAAGCAGTTTGATTTCGTCATTACAATGAATGTAGTCAACCTGTTTATCTTCATTTTGAAAACTCTTTGACCCCCAAACAATGATACGATTCGTAAAAGAATCACGAATAGAAATAAGCAGAATCTCTTGATCTGCTGTTTCTACATCAGGAAAACCATTCTCTGCTCCAGTTTCAATATCCAAAGTGAATGTGCGAATCAAAGATGAATCAAAACCAATCTCCTTATCTGGATATGCTTCATCGATATACTGATACAAGTATCGAGTATTTCCATGAATTTCAAATCCTTCAACACCAGCATACTGATCAATAAACTGACGACAATCATTAATAGAACCAGGGCGCACCTCTTTGAGGTAACGCCCATCAAGGCTCTTATGATCCGTTTGCTTATTACTCAGCACATAAAGTTTCGGATTGTAGTTTACACGATACTGGACACGCTCACCATTTTCATAACCACGAACGAGGATGCGATTCCCCGCCTGTTCAATGTTCGTATAAAACTTCATGCGTCAACCTACGGTCTTCTGGTAGCATTCTAGCACAAGATGACCAGGATCGCAAATGGTCAGGATATCATCTGACCTGAGATACATTTGAGATTGTGTAGTATACTTAGGAAATTTTTCAAGGAGAATATAATCACTTTGAGTGACAATAACATCTTCTCCATCTTTCCCCTTTTCTTTTTCTACACTGCTACTAACAAACACTGCGTTCTCTGTTGGGACATGTGTTGTATTCATATTAGAATAATCCCAGTAGGTAAGATCAGTTATCCTGTATGGATTCGTCAGCAGACACTCTGGACTTTCTTCCCTTTCTTCGATTTCCGCTATCAGATACTCCTGATTCTTCAACATTATCACTTGGATCACTGGTTGGTACGGCGTCGTTGTCATTAAATTTATCTCCAAATCGTTTCATGTATACATCAAGAATTCCTTCTTCGGGTTCACCAATGGCAACCACACTTGCATAAGGAACTCGGAATTCATCCGAAGTAGAATAAGCAAACCACTTCGTAAAGTTAATAGAAAACTGCGATGGATTTCCTTCTGCATTATATTCTCCAGTTGGTGCCATATCTAAAATATATGGGCAACGAAGTAGAAGGCAAAGTCCTTGACCATTCTCATCAGTAACTTCAGATACTCCAGCGATAATTCGTTCGCCAGATTGCAAAATCATAACTCTTGGAACCATACTATCCTCCAATTTTAAAATTATTGTAGCATAAAAAAGAGGGGGTGTCAACTGGATTTTGCCAGTCACCCCCCTTAGCGCCGACGATATTTGGGTTGCCCCTCGCCTATTTATCCTTCAGTAAGAATCTCTTGCTTCCCTGATCCAATCGTATAAGTTGTCTTCTTCTGATGCTCTGGGATAATCTTCTCCAATGAGATTGTTAATAGACCATCCGCAAAATCTACAGAGGATACTCTGACATCATCTGAGAGTTGCCAGGTGTGGGAGAATGAACGCTTGGAGAGACCTTTGTGAATGTATGTTCTTTCAGAATCTCGTTTCTCAACCTTAGAGGCAACTCTGAGAATGTTTTGTTCAGTAGAGACTTCGATCTCTTCTGGTTTAAATCCTGCCAGAGCGACTTCAATTTCGTAATTGCTGCCATCGTTTTTGATGATGTTGTAGGGTGGATAGTTTGTGTTATGACCAGACATTGCATCTAGTCGATTAAAAATGCTTTCCAATCCTACGTTGAAGGGAGTATAAACATCCCAAGTGTATGTGTTTGTCATTTCTTTGCTCCTTAAATAAGCGAGTTTTATTTGAGACCCCGAAGGCATCTCTCAATATTATATATCAGAAAGCAATAAAAAAGGGAGTGTGGAACTCCCTACTAAATTATTCGGTTACTTCGGTCTTCTTACGACCGATGTTGTATTTACTTTCAAGCGTCCATTCATCTTTCTCTTTGAAAGCAAGAACCTTGATTTGATTCAGCGGAGCAACATCTGCAATCGCATCTGCTTTAACAACAGAAATCAATCCCCAGTCGCTAAGGAGTTGAATGATTCTGTTTCTACGCTGAACATCATTCACAGAAAGATTGGTATTCTTTCCATCAAGGGCAAATAGTTCCTTGAAGTGAACGATATAATACTTGCCCTGTTTGTGCAGAATATGGCAAGATTGATAGATTTTCTTTTCTTTACGGGATGCAACGCCGATGCGAGTGAGAGTTTCACGAACCTTGAGGAAATCATCAGGTTCATTGAGAGTCACCTCAACCATATCAGCTTGCTTCCATTCTACTTCGATATCAGGAGTCATCGTTTTCCACCTTTGTCTACAAGTTGTTTGATGTGTTCAAGTTGATTCTTAGATAAAATTCTCAATGCCTGTAGAGCCTTATCGTCGTTATAACCATAATACTCTTTAATCGCATCAAGGTATTCTACTTGAGTCTTCTTTGCCCAAGGAGAAAATCTCTTGCGAGGGCTGATACTATTTATAAAAAAGTCATATTGCATCTTCTTATCCAAGTGAGCATACATATTCATCTCGTTGGCGAAAAGAACAGTATCATGAAAAGCAGATAGACACTTGTTTACAATGAAAGGTGGATATGCTTTTTCTGATTCATCATCAATAACTACCGACTTCTTGGTTTGATTGATAGATGTTAAATACTCGCTCAGGGTTGGTTTCGTCATAGTTAGTAATCAAAAGTTCTGCTCGGTCTTTTTGTTCATTCATGTAGTCACCTACAGAACGCATCGTATAAGTTAAATCCCATTTGGTTTGATAGTAACCATCATACCACTCCATGAGAGTAGGATTTGTATTGTAAGTAATCATCCATTTATCTTTAACATTGCCCTGAGTGATGTAGGCATGAAACATCTGATGGTCAAATCCTTTATGAAGTTCTCCTTTCTTGCCATACAAATTATCTTTGATATCGTAAGGAGGATCAAGAAACCAGAATGTTCCTATAGGAGCAGATGTCATCATCATCTCCCAGTAATTGTAGTTTGTGATCTTCCAGTTTTGAATCAGTTCCGAATACTTGGGTAGGTTCTCAATGCCTCGCATGGAAAAGTTAGACACACTCGCTTGGGGGGAGAAGGAGGAAGATTCAGTAAGCCCAGAGAAACTACACTTATTGATAATATAAAAAGCAGCAGCTCTGTAGATATCTTCACTTTCTTCATGGTTTAGTTGAATTTTCATTTGATTGAAAAGTTCACGAGCACTATCAGGTGTGCTGTGTTCTTCTTTAGCATCTTTCAGAATCTCATAAAGTTCTTCTGGTCGGTCACGCAGAATACACCAGAAAGTATACAGAGGATTGTATAGGTCGTTTACCCACACAGGAATGTCTGGGTATTCTTTAGTGAATGCAATAGCGACACTACCACCACCTAGAAAAGGTTCACGATATTCTGTGATGTCTTTCGGGAACTTGGGAAGAAGATATTTGATGGCACGAGATTTGCCACCAGGATAACGAAGAGGGGTTTTCAAGGATTTCATTTAAACTTACACTCCACCATAATTTCAGTTAAACAAGCGAGAAGATTAATCTCTTGGTCAGCTACGAACGCAATCTGATACTGATACTTAGCAAGCACCAACACAGCAGGAGGAATAGAAGAACCTTCAAGACATTCACTCAACGAGTTATAGATTTTACGAATGATAGTGTTAGGGTCACTATCCATATTATCTACCACCCACTGCCTCACGACATTATATTCCTTACCCTTCATCGCTCGCATGAGCTGATCAATATTTACATCAGCAATATCACAGAGCACTGCGGCGTCAAGGGAACCACCAGCAGAGTGACGCTGTGCTTCATTCAGAAGACGCCGCCAATCGGGGTAGTAACGCTGAATCAGTTTGACCAGCACCTTGTCTTCATACGCCACGCCAGAGGCGTCTAGGATGCCCTTCAAGCGGTCGAAGAACGCCGCTTGGAGTTTCTGCTGCTCACCCGCTTTGATACGGAAGTCAACGACGGTACAACGGGAATGGAGGGGTTCAACAATTTTGTTGATAAAGTTGCAGGTGAAAATAAAACGGCAGTTGCTATGAAACTCTTCAACAAATGCGCGAAGACTAAGCTGTACATCATGAGTTGTGTTGTCTGCCTCATCAATGATAACAACTTTGTGTTTACCACCACCAGTGAGACTGATAGTAGAAGCAAATTGTTTGACGCGAGTTCGGATTGTATCAAGGAATCGTCCTTCGTCAGAACCATTAATTACAATGTAGCTGAGGTCAAGTTGCTCACACAATGCTTTAGCGACGGTAGTTTTACCGACACCAGGAGGACCAGAGAGCAGGAGATTAGAAATCTCACCCTGCTCAATAAATCCAGTAAATACTTTCTTTAACGAATTAGGGAGGATACAATCTTCAATCTTATGAGGACGATATTCCTCCACCCACAGAAATTTTTTCATCAAGGTTCAAGCGCGATGTAATAAGTAAGATCAATACCAGTGTGTTTCCATTCAGTAATCTGATGTTTAGAAACACCAACTTGATAATCACCCTGAAGAAGACGAATGTTTTCTACTTTCAGATTGAGGGAGTGCTCACCCTCAAAGGTGCCTGGTACAATCATATCATAAGTGTTTGAGGTTGACACTTCATTGTCACGAACAGAAAGAACAATCTCTTCGTCAGTGCTGATATTCAAGTCAGGAATGTCGTAGATACCTTTGGCTTTCAGAATAGCAGAAATATCTGATGCTGAAAGAATAAATTGAATATCCGAACCAGGATAATTTACCTTTTTGTTCGGTGCAGTTTTGAGAGTGATCTCAGGGTCACTGAAGTAATACTTAGTGCGACTGCGACCACCTTGAATTGTCACATAATTATCGTTGTCAAATACCAGCGTAGGATTATCAAACAACGACATACCAGCTAAGAATTGATTCAAGTCATAGATGGCAAATGTCTGGGGGAAAGTTTCTTCAACCGTGGCAGTAGCAAGAATATTTTCTGCATTGCTGATGGTCTTCAGAACATTACCTTGATTGATAACAATCGATGTATTAATCGTGGCAAAGTTTTTCAGAACACTCAGGGTATTAGGAGATAGAATAACTTTACTCATCGGTTGTAATCTTCACGTTGGGCATTTTTGTCATTGAAGTTCATAAGAAGAACAGCATAGTGTAGCACTTTCATAATATCCATGCGAGCACTGCCCTTCTTATCGTAGCGAGAAGCATACTTGAGGATATTACTACGGCAGAAAGCTTCGCCGTCTCCACATGCTTCAATCAAATCAAGGGTTTGAATCTTGTCATCACCAGCAGAGTAATGCTGCTTGTAAGTGTTTGAGATGTAATCTCGCAGTTCATTGAGGATGTCCTCTTCATTGTATTTCCATTGCATAGTTAGATTTCCTTGATAATAGAATCTATTTGATGAGTATAGCACCTTGTTGAGTAGTAGTCAACCCCCGTGATTCCATCGGGGTAACAATGTCCTAGATAACAAGGTACATCTTTGCCGCTGTGATATTCCATTACACAGCATTTGATAAGAAAAACACCCCCATCCGTAAGGCGAATGAGAGTGTTGCGAGGTAGATCTTCAAACATCAGAAAGTTTCGGTTTCAGTGGTTTCAGTTTCAGTGTTGTTGTCAATAGAAGCATCAATCTTGGAGTAGAGCTCCATGAACGATTGCTTGGTTTCGTCATCAAAGCGAGCGACACAAACATCAATCGCTTTCTTGCGCTTACCGAAGATGCTGAATGCACGGATGATATGCACAAGGCGACGAGTAGAAACGATTTCATCCACGCCACCATCATAGAAGGTCTTGCGGATAATCTCTGCCCACGCCACCAGACGCTCAACAAACTCAGCATCGTAGCAGTTCAGCGACTCTGCAGCTTTCTTCAGAATGGCAGTCTCAACCTTGACGGAAGGATATGCCTGTTCAAAAGTCACAGGGAAACGCTCAAGGAATGCTTCGTTGAGAACGTTGGTGCCAATGAAGCGACCATCATCACTACCCTTACCCTTAGTGTTAGCAGTAGCTACCACGTTGAAACCATCGGCAGGTTTGACATACTTGCCAATCTTCTTAAGGAAGACGCCCTTACCCTCAAGCACAGATTGCAGGCAGAGGATTTTGTTAGAGGCAAGGTCAATCTCATCCAGCAGCAGGATGGCACCACGATTCAGTGCCTGCACCACAGGACCGTCATGCCAAACAGTTTCCCCATTAACAAGACGGAAACCGCCAATCAGGTCATCCTCATCGGTTTCAATGGTGATATTGACACGAATCAATTCACGTTTCAGTTGAGCACAAGACTGTTCAACACCAAAAGTTTTACCATTACCAGAAAGACCAGTAATAAAAATAGGATAAAACAGATTCGAAGAAATGACTTTTTTAATATCAGCAAAATTACCAAAAGGAACAAACGTATCGTCCCTATCGGGAATCAGATTTTGCTTTACACTCTCAATCGTAGAAATAGGTTTCACGGCAGGTGCATTGTAAGTGTCTTCAAGTTCATCAATTTTTTCTTGAGTAATCTCAAGATTCCACTTCCCCCTGGAAGTTTTATAGTTTTTCTATTTATGAAGATGGCGAGGTATTACTCACAGGTAAATTGGATAGACTCAGAACTTTTGCAATAGACCATTTTGTAGAAATGGTAGAGAATGGCAATTATTTGGAGTTAGAGGACTATCCATTTTCAGTTGAGTCATTAGAGTCAGATGAGGATGTTGTTCTTCAATTCATTGAGTTTTGGGGTGGAGAAGTTAGTGTTGTGGCTGAGGTATCAGAAAAAGAATTTCAGAACTAAATAACTTTTCCCTTGCATATCTCACAAGTTTTTATTATCTTTGTAACAAGTTAATCATTCATTCAGGAATAGCATTACGGGAAACAAAGAAATGATTGAGGTTCTCAAATCTCAATTCGCAATCACTCTTCAGAAATTAGACATAATTCAGAAAGAACTTGAAGAACTTGAGAATCTTCAAGAAGATGAGAAAGAAAAATAATAGTTGCTT
>OGVX01000034.1_pt1 | contig 10964 bp, 7 predicted proteins | sample 1575851 | NCBI WGS metagenome assembly OGVX01 (sample SAMN07581529, study PRJEB24739) | freshwater metagenome | place: Singapore | collected 2015-01
GTTTCCCAGTCACGATAACACCCCAGCCAACTCTTCCAACAATTTTTCAACCTTATAATATTTTCTTTCGCCCATATTCGTATGTGGTCCTTTGACAATTCCCTTTAATTTTTTGCTCTTCAAATATACGCCTAGTTTGATTGGATTTGTTTCGTATTTTTCATAACCGTTTTCATTGCACCATTCCATTAGCGAATGGAATGCTTGTTTGCCTGACAGTTCCACGACATACTCGCCATCAACCATTTTGAATCTTTTGGTGAATTCGGTTTTGTTTTGCAAATAAAGGTCCTTGTTGCATTTTGCATCTCTGAGCATGTCAGTCAGCCATTGGGTTGGAACATCCGTGGACAGTTCCTGAAGGTCGAGCGCAAACTCTGTTTTGATTGGAGCAGGAAGAACGCAAGTCACTGGCATGGTTTTGTAATAATGATAAAATCCACGAAGTGTGTTGATGTCCTCAATGCATTCATAAAATTTGTTCCAATATTCAACCACTCCCTTCTTTTCATCGCTCATCTTGCACATCAGAAAGCGTCTTGCGCCTTTCGTAATTGTCATGCCACCATCCCATGCATTGGTTAGACCAGCGAATCGATGAAACGATTTGCAGTTATATGCACCCTTTCCTTTGTGCTGGATTTGGATGGTTGGTTCGGTAATTATACTTTTCAGCTTGTCAATTCCGCTGTTTGTTAAATGTTTTGAAATTTCATCAAAAAATATCAGGAATGAGGTTTCCATCATATTGTTGAATCGCCCCCAAACATGTTCTTCTGGAGAAGCTGTAAGAATTACTTTTGAATATCCCAAAATTTTGCGCATTAACTGAACAAAGGAACCCTTTCCGGAACCTTCCTTGGATTGAAAGATTGGCATGTGTGTTTTGGTGTCGGGGAACTGAATCATTTGGGCAATCCATTTCTCAAATTCCGCGAGTGTATCGGGTTGATGGTCGCACATGATGGAAAGATGATTGCGTAAGAAACGAACGCGTGCAGCCACCAATGGAATAGCCAGCACATCATCAATTGCAGCAAATGGCACGGCGTAGTATTTTTCCATTTCAAAAGGAGTCCAAATATTGAAACAATTTGGCGGGCACTTGCTGGCATCTGGAAAACAATCCATTCGGTCATAACGGCGAATGTCCTCACTTTCTAGCCACTTTGGAATGAATGGGATTGATTTTTCGGTCGCTATAGATTTGACCCCTTCAAATGCTATAAAATTCAGTTTTAAATGTCCGAACGCAATCAGCAATTCGGTAGGGTTGCGTTGAATCAATTTTCGGTTGCCTGATTCATCAAATGTTTCCTGAACAAAACATGAGTTTTGGATGACTTTGAAATTTTCCAATTCAAATTGTTTTTTCATGGCTGCAAACGCGTCATCATAAGAGGGACGTGATTGCATTGACCGCAAGATGCTGGTTTGTTGCATGTGTTCGTCGATTTCAGCATCGATTTTTCTCTTGGCTTCTTCTGCTTCGAAAGCTTTGTTGACATCATCCGTCATTGGCTTGCAAATCCATTGAATTCCGTGCAAGTCGGTTAGGATGGCCGTTTGTTTATTCAATTCGGCAACAAATCCATCTAATCCGCCGCTGAATTCATCGACGCATTTTTGTAGAAGCTGAATTCCATCGAATTGATACGATGCGATATGATACGTATTGTTTCTGGAATTTTGAAAAGCGGTGCATCCCGTATGGTTCATAACCCAATCTAAAACACGGCCAACTATTCGGGTTTCCATCTCTTGCAAATACATGCTAATGAACGAACCAAATTCGTTATTTTTCTTTTCATTTTCGGGTTTCTTGCGGTAGGCATCCCTGTATTTATTAAACATGGCTTGATTGGCATCAATAATCATGTGGGTAATTTTTTGGATTTCGGTCTCGTAATCTTGCATCAATTTGAGAATTTCATAATGTTCGACGCAGTTTGGAACTGGGACAACTTCTTGCTCTTGCTGCCATGACTTGAACGACTTGCCAAATGCAACATGGATAAAATAATTTTTGGCGTCTTTACGGTCAACCGAATGAAAATTTATGACCTGTTGGATGATAGTCTCACGATTGGTGACATATTTTTCTAGTGCTGGGAATTGTTCGACAACATTTATTTTGTTTGCATTTAAGATGGCGCGAAGGATGGCGGGCTGTGCATTCACTAGGTCGAAGTCGTAATAGGTGTTGTGAATTAGGGTGTTGCGAATAACGCGAGGAATGCTACACAGAGCCAGCGAATTATTTGGATTGACGCGACCGAATTTGGACTTTGGGCGATTATAAACAACTGGGATTGCGTCATACGTATTCATGTAATTCTTGATGTAAAGGCGGAGTTGCTGTGATGGGGTTGAGTATCCCTTGATTTCTCGACCTTTGTCGTATTTGTCGTTCATGTGGGATGACTTCAAATATCGTTCGGCTTTGGCAATATCGATGACTTCAAATAGTCTGATTCCGTGCAATGGGTTGCATTCTTCTTCGATGGCGATGGCAAAAGAGGAGGCGGGCATCTGATGATTGTTTATAGAGTCTATACATACCCTTAATATTTTATTTTTAAGTTGTTTCGCAATTAATTAATATATAATTGCGAACCTAAAAAGTTTCCTAAAGTTCGGTGGATTCTGAAGTATCGGCGGTGGCCTTTTCCAGCTTTTGTTTTTCGCGCTTCTTGCGTTGAGATTCGAGAACTTGGGCAATTGCATGTTTGCGATATTCGGGGTCTGTGGCATATCGTTGGCGCTTAATAATCTTGTCATAGAGTTTGTTCTCTTTGTATGCGAGTTTGTGGATTTCTTCGCGCATTTCGGCTAGTCGCGCACGTATTTGCTCTAACTCGGCTTGTTGCTGTTGCAGATTTCCGCCTCTAGCTTTGCGCTTGTCAATGGTCGATGGGTCCATATTTTCCTTAATAGTATATAATTACTGGAGAAATTATTTAAGTCATTTTTCTTAAATAATAAAATGTCGCCGTTGCCCTTAATATGAACGGAACTTGTTGTATTCGCTTAATGCTTTAATACGAGCTTCATTGTCGGGGACAATCACTTCGCGTTCGATTGCAAACGTAAAGTTGATTTCGGCGGCCTGAGTAAAATTTACAATTCTGTCTCTGTTGTCCGTGATTGTTAAACGGAGCTCATCAAAATTGCTCTGGACTTCCTGCATAAAACGGTTGTCGCTGGGTTGGTAGAATAGCGTTTGGCCCAAAGAACCCTCAACTGGAATTTCAAATAGAATATCCGTCACAGATAAAACACGTTGCGCGGGTGTTGCAGTGCTTGCACCCCGCTTAGCAAAAGTGCGTTTCGCAATATTGGAGTGGATGCGTATCACTTGCAAAGTCTGTAAGTCGACATAGTTAGGCAGTGAGAGACCAGCCGCACGATTTGCGTAGGGTAATTGGAATGTGCCAGACACATTGATGCCTGCAATACTGGAATAAGTCGTCCCCCATACACGGGACATGTCATAGGCTACGCCGCCTTCACTAAAAGCAGTAGTAAGAACCATAATTGGGTTGGCGGGGATATTGCCCGGTGCATTAGTGGCGTAACTAAATGTTAAGCTGTTGGTGACTGCACTGAATGCAACGCCAAACGTAATATCAACTTGTCCGCCGGCTCCATCTAGCCAGCCGATGGGTGCGGTGTTCAATGCGTTTTGCAGAGCTGTGGCAAGCTCGGCACCCGTTTTATAAAGCCCATCGGGGACCGTGACCGTGATTGGAGCTACGTCTTCTGCAACAGTATTAAGCGCTAAAGCGGGACTTGCATTTGCCGTGATACTACTAATTCTAAATTTGTTGTTTTGGAAAGAATTGCTGACGTTGTTGTATGTAATATCCGCCACAAAGCTGATGGGCGTCAGGGTTGTCTGTGTTTGGTCATTAAAGGATTGAATATTGGTAATACCGCTGTTGCCCATACTGATATACATTTGGCCAGGATTGTGAAATGGTGTGCCATAGTCATTGGAGTCCTGGTTGGAGACGTTGATAAAATGGCGAGTTGATTTAACAATCTTTTGCTCTGCAGCACGGTCGTTCATTTTTGTTTTATAATATAAAAATATTTTTATTTAGTCATGTGTCGTAATTTATTTCCTTAACCTATATAAAATGTCATACTTGCGACCGTCGAATGCGGGGCTTTATACGATTCCTGCGCTAAATGTAAGCGAGTTATATATACAAGGTGTGCCATTCCAAACTTTTATTGATAATATTGTATTCGAAGACAACCTTGATGACCAAGAAGTCGCTGAAATTCAAGCATTTCTTGCTAGGCTCGACATCACGGACCTGAGTGGAAACTTGGTTATAACAGATGCAAATAAGAATAGTGTTTTGCTGACGGCAATCCAAAATCTCCAAACAAAAACATCGTTTCTAGATACAACTGCACTCACGCAGTCCTGGGTAATTACAAATGACAACAGAAATGCTTTACTTAAAACATCAATCGATAATCTGCAAACAAAAACAAATTTACTGGACACGACTGCACTCACGCAAGCATGGGTAATCACTGACAACAATCGCAATGCTAGTCTAAAAACATCGCTTGATTCACAGGCTGGTGATATTAGTGCACTTCAAACCAAAACTCAGTATATTACGAGTAGTTCCAATACCATAACAATAAATACAGACACGATTAACATCGGGCAATTTAATGCACTGGTTCCATCCACACAAACCAACCTGCGTGGCGACATCTACACGAATCAGGCCTATTTCAAATCACTAAACACGTCGAGCATCTACGGATGGACGGATTTCATCACACTTATTAATTCAACCAATCTCCCTGCGTATGTTGCAAGCGCAGTCATTTCATCCATTCTCGATTTCATGCCGAGCGATGTTTTGCGAATGAATGGAAGTATTAGCAAATCAGGTGATGTGCAGACCACGAATGATGTGCGTGTCCAAGAATTCAAGATGTTTAATACGAGCGTGATTGGTGTCGACATTCTCAGCAAATTTCTGGCGTTTATGCTCAAAGGAAATGCGACAATCACAACTGGTTTGGGAGACATCGCGTTGCAAACCTTCAGTGGTCATGCGTTTATGCGCAACAACAATATTTCGACGACGGCGATTGATTGGGCGGTCACCGAACAACGCGACAAATGCAACATCGTCAGCATCCAAAACAATGACATCCTAATCCATCTGGGTGCAGCATCAGCGGGCGGCGACATCGAAGTCATCAACTCATGCGGTGGGGATATAGTCTTCAAAAACGGCACAAATGGTTTGAAAAGTGGGACTACATCAGTTATGAAAATTAAATATAATAATAATTTTCTCGACCAAATCGAGATGGGTCTAATCGACCCCGCTTTGAACTGGGCAACGAATAATAGTAAACTTTTTGTCAGCCAGCTATTTAACCAGACTAACGGCATTACCGTTGGTTCGCCTGATGTGTTTCCTGGAACAAATCACAAGTTCTCGCATTATAACAGCACGAATGCAAACACGGGTGCGTTGATTTTGCAGGACGGTTATGCAGGAACAACTAACAAGGCCCTCTACACTACTGAAAGCGGCCAGAAACTATTTTATTCAGGAACACAGATTTACCCGCCGCTTCCACAAAATGTGGGCGGTGTTGGTATAACGTATTTAATACAAAACCCTACAACAGCAAATGCCCCGCAAACAATCACGATGAGCGAGACGTATGTCTCTCAACCATCTCGTTCCATTACATTATCGTCATACAATAATAATACCAATTATTTACTAGCTACGGTTCGCGGAACAATACCAGTTGCTGGAAATCCAGTGATTAGCGGCGTGATGCAACATGAGCAGTGGGCGACCTACACCGCAAATCAAACGGGGCAAATCTGGGACGTCGTCAATTTCCGTGCTACATCAAGTCAAAACGTCGTATATGACCACCCGACAGAAGGCAACACAACCTATAATAATGTATTACGCTATATTTATCCAAAGACGAATACAACTGAAATTAATACATCAAGCCCTGTTTACACTGCATTTATTCCAGTCTGTAATAACTCAGCGACGCTTACACTTCACAGCATCACGATTACAAGAGTAGCCCTATCAGGAACAGGAACAAATAATGTCCGTCTCGAACTGGTAAATGCTGCTGGAACGACTATTCATACATTTACAGATGTTGCTTATACAAATGGTATTGCCCAAACCATCACTTTCGGTGGTTCTCTAACGACCATTAATATATCAAATACAACCGCAGTTCGGTTCAAATTTACAAATCTTGCAACAAATCCAACTATAATACAAACGGCGATTACTGGGGCACAAGGAGTGAATGGGCTTATGTATATAATCCATGGTTCGGCATCGCAGGTTTATTCCACACTTCTTCATGATGGAGTGAATAACAAAACCACACTGACGAATAACAGCACTGCAAATTATATTCTTACGCTTCCAATTGCTACGATGGACATCACACAACTTTACGAGCCAAATATCGAACTGGAAACCCGTTTTATCCAACCAAGTGGGACAACAACAAACCATAGCGTCGCCCTATTATTTAATGATGGTTTTCTTAGTCATCTTGACAGCACATTCAGCACCACGACAACAGTGCCTACAATCCAGCAGGTTCTCACATCGGGAAACAACGCAGGTAATCTCAATATCACATCTCTCGGCACAATCGAACCGAGTGCAATCACAGGGTGGAATGTAAAAGAAATAAGTGCTGGGACAAATATCTCTCGGACAATATCATCAGGAACCTACACCATTGCAAACACTGCGCCAGTGCAAAACGCACAAGCAGGCACAAACATCGGCGTTTCAATCGCATCAAATACAGCGACCATCAGCAACACAGCACCAGTCCAAGACGCCCAAGCAGGTTCAGGCATCAGCATAAGCAAATCAAACGGCGTAGCGACTATTTCCAACACAGCGGTCGTTCAAGACACCCAAGCAGGTTCAGGAATTTCGATTTCAAAGGCAAATAATGTAGCGACCATTAGCAACTCTGGTGTCACCGAGATTATTGCGGGGAATGGTTTAACGGTAAGCACTGGCACTGGAGTTGTCACAATTTCTCAGTCGATATTTCAATCACTGGGTTCAATAAATGACCAGCAAATACTCGATGTTTCATTATTTCAAAATAGACAAAAGTATTATGGAGTTCGCTGGAAAGAAGCGACTGGACTCTCTCAACTCTCTTATAACGATTGTTATATCAGCATAACTGGGCAAGTCGTCGTAATATGTAATACTTTGACTAACGGGTCAGCGACAACACTCACAGTAAGCAACGACTATGGTAAAACTTTCAACACTGCACTAATGACTTCGCCATCGTATGTTTGGAATGGGATATGTGGGTCAGCGACAGGTCACATTATGTACGCACTCAGTAGTAATCCGAAAAAAATCGCCAAATCAACCAATTTCGGTTATGACTTTACGGCGATGGCAGACCCATTCAATCTCGACTGGACAAACTCAGTCCCATCTTTTATTTCATGTTCCAGCGACGGAACTTTTGTTATGATAAGTGACCAGCGTTCAGGAAGCAACGGAAAAGTCTATACAACTGGGGACGGCGGAACTAACTGGAATAGTTATAATATCACAAGTAACCCTGCTATGGCAGGAGATTCATGTATGTCGAGTAATGGCTTAATCAGGTATATCATTATGATAGAAGTAAGTGGGCATTTGACACAAGCAGGCATTTACCGCACGAACAACTACGGCAATGCATGGGAGAAGCGTCAGAGCAAAGCAAACACAGCAGACAACAATTTTAGGCGGATAGATTGCGATGCTACGGGGCGAGTTGTCGTTGCTTCTCGTGATGTTGGCACTTTGACATCAATCATATCAAGAGATTATGGGCAAACATGGGTTTCGATAGGTGTCAATTTATTGAGTTGCTGTATTACACCTAACTCGTCGATTGTGTTCGGTGGTGGGGTAAGCGGAAAAATCTGGATTTCGACGGACAGCGGTTGGAACTTTAAGGAATTGGATAATGCTGTTGGTTCAAACCAACATTTAGAAATGGCGTGTAATGGCGATGGGACGATGGTTGTTGCAACATCAGCATCAACGACTGTGCGACCATATTTTTATTTGGAAAACACTAGTTTCAAAGACCTTGCAAGTCAACACTACTTTTCATATACCAGTAATCTTTTAAAAGCGCAAAACCAAACACACCATGCTTTTCCAATTGATTTCGATTTACAAAATTATGAATATTTCCTGACGTTTGACTTTGAAAAGATTTACTACAACAAGTATATCTACATCGGGTTCAATGGTTCTGATTTAACCGCCCACAACTACAATTCTCTCTACTATCACACAGTGGTGTCATCTGTTGCAGAGACATTGAAGACGGCGGAGTATAGCACTGCTGCGGGCAATGTGTTCCAAGCATCAGATTCAGGCAAGCTTCCCATCATGTTTTCGCCGACTGATGGTTCATTCTTCTATTGTTCGACCAGTATCATTTACAGATTCTACGCCCCCTCCAGTAAGATTTTAATTATTGAGCGTATGAACCCCAGCAGTCATTATCGCACCTTCAATAACGCAGCAACGCCAGCAGAAGGCAAAGGTGTTGCTGGGACTTTGGCCGATAATGTAGGTGCAGATTTTAGGACCATTCGTGCGCGCATTGAGATTCAAAGTGCAAAAGTTTACTTACCTGATAATGACACGAGCAGATGGGCACCAACCTCGTTTGCAATTTACTATGACCAAAACACCAACGTCAATCAAGCAAGTGTTAAAATTAGCAACATTGAGAGAAAAGCGAAAAATCTTACCATTAATTAACGTGTTTCCAAACTTTACGGGTTATGATTTGCCAAATTGCAGCTTGGCATACTCCGTATTCGTCCCCAAGTTTTTGTTGAGTCACCACACCTTCCGCATATTTTTCACGAATTTCGCGCACTTGAGTTTCGGTTAGTTTTGCAAAATTATTTTGCTCGCCTTTTATTATTTTTCTTCTTCCTTTTTCATCTCTATCACGATTATTATCAGCATGTGTGCCCAAAAATAAATGCTCTGGATTACAACATTCAGGATTATCACACCGATGACAAACGAACATTTTAATATCATTCATATTCATTGTTAATGGATGATGTAGATGATATGAAAATCGGTGTGCTTTAATATTTTTACGATTATACCAAAAATTTCCATACCCATCTTTATCTTTTTTAAGAGTCCACGCCCAGCATCGTGTCAAATATTTATACGCTGGCAACGTTTCATTATCACGCCCGTTCTTATCAATAAAATTCCAAAATCGTTCTTCAGGTGGTATTCTTTCATAAAGTCCACTCGGCATTTTAAAATTCAGCCTAATTTTCATATGAATTATTGCTTTCAATTTTTTATCTAATTAAATATAAACAATGTTTCACGAATTCCACACTTCAAACGGGATTAGAGTGCAGGTGCTCGAAGTATCAGTCTTACTCCACACAAGAGCATTTATTCAGGCATACCTATTTCTCCAGACTGGTTTGACCCTAGCAAAAATCGACATGTCTCCAGATGAGTATGCAAAATGGGGAAATGACGATAAATTTATTGAACACTTTATTTGTAGCAAATTTGAAATTTTAGGCGTTCCAGTGGATGGCGAAAGTGGACAACCGATTCAAACTACAGCTATTTTTAACGACGCACGTAGCGTGCACAATGAAGCCGACTTACAGCGTATTAGTACATTACAAGAGCAATTGGATGCGCAAGCCGCGAAGCTGAAAACAATTACGGAGTTGCTTTTTAAGCAGGGTTCATTATAAACATAAAAAATAATAATATCATGTTCATTTATAACCCAACAAACATGGAAGCATCGGCTGGCATTTATGCAATAGGCTCGGCGGTGGGTGCCATGGCAGGCTCCCCCGTATCGAGCGTATTTGCATCGTGGTTAGGAAACTGGTGGCAAAAACGCAAACTTCGACGACGTCTATCAGCGTTGTTGTTAATGCGTGGTGTCTCTACTCTTTGTTCAAAATTGACAACTGCAGACGTCCTTTTTTTGGATGTCGATAAATTATTCCAAACTCTAAACGTGCCTGTTGATGCAAGCGCCGATGCAGCGAGTGCAGCAACACCTCGAAACCCTGTTGACGTTTTGCTTTCCTACCCAGTTATTCGTAGCCATATTGTAAATGTCGCATCTGTCTACAAAGGACGCATTGTTTTGGTAAGCAAATCTCTCGAATTATTAAGAGCATTACCAGTTAGAGAAGAAGCGATTACGTTTGCATGTTTTTCTCGTGCATGTGAAGAAAACATTAAGGTCATCTATCCGAGCGAGCATGATGCGCACCAAGGCGAAGTTGAAAAATATCGAATCCTTCGTGAGTTGCCTGAGCATCAAATGTTTGTAAGCGACAGTCTAGCAGAGCTCTACAAAAAAGTGGAAGAACGCTACAATGTTAAGCGAGTCCAATTGTGAATATTAAGTTTATTTAATTCATTTGAATTAAATCAATTTCTCTCTAAGATACAAATGGACAAATCAGAAATTGCAAGACAAGTGCGACCAATCACATTGGAGCAAGCAGTGGATGACATGATTAAGCTGCGCCGCAAATGGACCAGCGGCGAATTAAAGCCGCTTAGCAATGCAGGGTTGAAGCTGATTGATTATTATACATTTAAACACAGGTTAAGTGTAAAAGGAAAGGGAAACATGAACTTCTACGATTTTTTAGAACGTTGGAATGAATGTAGGGAGAAAAGATACATAAAAAACCTGATTGCATATTATAATAACGATGAATCAATTGGAACAATTTATAAAATTTACAACCTCGGTGTCAACTGCATCCATGCATTTCGCCCTGTGTTGGCTCTTCAAGTATATGATAGATTTCGTCCCACCCATGTTTTTGACCCGTATCGTGACTGGGAAAC
>OGVX01000035.1_pt1 | contig 10900 bp, 37 predicted proteins | sample 1575851 | NCBI WGS metagenome assembly OGVX01 (sample SAMN07581529, study PRJEB24739) | freshwater metagenome | place: Singapore | collected 2015-01
GTTTCCCAGTCACGATAATCATAGCCGTCTACAGAGATTACAACTTCTGTCCCATCGTACCATTCAAGATCATTGACGACGCTCTCAGGTAATTTAATCACATAACTTCCATCTATCGGATCGACCTCTACGACGGAAATTATGGGTCCGGAATTTTTTTGCATTCGTGGATCCCTTTTCCCATTTTCGATTATATAGGTCTTTCAATAACTCACTCGATCTGGGTCGTTTATAGATTAGGGGAGTCAGCTGTTTTTAAACAACGCGGCGCGTAACACAAACGCACAAAAACGGGGCAACTGTCAATAACAACTGCCCCGTCGCTAAGTATAATCTACATGTCCTTCCAGAGTATACTCATCTTCACAAGTTCAGGAGATGATGTAGCCTTGAAAGAGCGTGTGTTGAATGTAGCCCTACCGATGCCATCTTTCCAGACTGACTTACTACGTGCCCACACAGGGGGAGCATAAGACTTAGCGGAAACTTGGATTGCCATGATGATGATCAGAAGTTGTTCAGAAGGGATTGAGTTTCAGAGTCGATTTGCTCTTTAGGAAAGTACTCATCATCGATAAGTGCAGCAACTAACTCATCATCGGGGAAGTCAAAGATCTCAGCGGGCAGGTCTACAAACTCAGTGAACATTTCAGGTAAAGAGTAAAGGTCAGAGAGAATGAGGGTTAACCTCAGGCGAGCAACATCTCAGGGGCGAGAGTACCGAGGCGCATACCATTGCGGAACTCAGTGATAAAGAACTCAGTGCCATTGTAGAGGCGAATGAACCAATCGAAGTTCTTCTGGAATACACCTTCGCCTGCGATTCCGTGCTCGCTGAGAATAGCATTCAGGCGGGACTTTGTGGTGACAGACTGATAACCACCATCATACAATTTGATGCCGTTGTCGTCAACCTCAGCGATCAGATTGCCGTGCAGGTAGACATAGCTAACGCCGTCAATGTTGACGACTTCGGTGTTAGCGTTCTTCCAATTTTTGCCCTCGCTGATAGCAGCGTTCATTTGGGATTCGATCTTACGCATGAGAGGCGGTTGAGAAGGGTTGAGAGGTGGGGAGGGGTGCTGTCCCCTCCACTTCTTTAAGATAGCAAGCCCAGGGGGGTCTGGGGCGGTTTGGTGGACACTCCCCCGACTGTCACACGGGGCAGGGGGTCACATCATCGGCAAAGGTCTCAGCCCACTGCGAGGCGATCAGAGTGGCCGGGAATCCTACCGGAGTGGTGATGGCCGTAAACTTGCTGCCATCGTTGCGGTAGCCGACCCACACGGTCTGGCGATCAGCAAGGCGGGAGGCGGGAGAGAAGCGCATCGGGTTCGTTTGAACTGAGGTTAGTCTACAGGCTGGGGGAGGGGGCTTGACTGCCCCCGTTACAATCGTTCACAGTTCGGCCAGCATCTCATCCAGCTCATCGGTGTCGATCATGGGATCCATCCACCGGGCACCGTCAGGGGTCATCTGGCCCCACATCCGCTCCAGGCGGGGGATGAGGGCATCATAGGAATCATACTGGCGGGCGACCCTATAGGTGCCCTCATCGTTCTGGATCCACAGGGCGACATTCCAGGTGGCCCAGTTTGCCCAGCCGTTGAAATCGGTGCGCTCGGGGATCATAGAGGTGAGGCGTTGCATCGGGTTCGTTTGAACTGAGGTTAGTCTACAGGCCCCAGGCGGGGAATTTGGGGGAAGGGTGGACAGTTGATCAGGCGACCACTTCCAGCCATTTGATCGGGTTGCCGGTGGTAAGCCGCCACACGGTCATGGCTGCTCCCCCTTCATCGGCGCTCCAATCGAATGCCAGATCACGAGCATGGTCAAGATCAGTAGCCCACTCACAGCCATCAGGGTCAAAGGTGCCGAAGGAAGAGGGTTGAACTGCAAAGGTCATGGGGTTTGTCTGAACTGAGGTCAGTCTACAGGCTCAGCGGGCGATCAGGTCACCTGCAGTGTACAGTGCCTCAGCTGTCACATGGCGGACGGGTCTGATCGGTTCCCATAGCAACCACAGCAGACCAGCAGCAACGATTAGCTTAAGCATGGTTTGGCGATGATAATCAGCGGAGCGCGATTTGGTCAAAGAATTCCACATCAGATGTTATCAATCAGTTCTGCCACAGTTTCTTCATCATAAACGCAGAACACTTCTTCTAAAATTTCTTTCGGTTCCTGAATCATAAGATTCTCCGTGATGGTATCATACACGAATTGCATCAAACATTTCACATCCATGTCATCAACAATTCGCTCAGCGTAAGCATCAACAAACTCACGAATCTGCTGAGAATCCAGCGACTCAAACTTAGCGTAAAGTTCTTCGGTGGTCATTAGCGTGCCTGTCAGAACAAATGTAGATTATCAGGGGATGGGGGGCATTGCAACCCCCTGTGTGCCACTTCTCAGAGTGTCACTTGATGTCACCCTCTGCAATCAATCCCATAATCTCACGCGCAGTTGCAGCGAAGTTAATATGATCCTCCAGGCCTTCTTCAGCGTATACGTTAAACAAATCAGATTCGCGGTAAGTGTTAACAATCAGAGCACACGCATCGTAGAGTGCAGCGATGTGATGTTGTTTGGTTTGAAATTGCATTGAATGCATTTCTCAGGAACATATGTAGATTATCACCGATCAGGGGGGAAGTCAACCCCTCCTGACCAGTTCAAAAAGTGGCACACTACCTATTGCAATATTGCATCTGCCGTGGTAGGATTACCAAACATCTGCCAAATTGTCCTCAAAGATTCTAACTTCGACGCTCTCATCTGGCTCGAGGTTGAATACACTTTCCCAGTCGATATTGTCGAAATCAATATCATCGAAGCACTCGATATCCAAGGTGATTTGTACCTTGCGCTTGGTGGCATAAGACATCATCGCTGAACTCCTTGAAGACTCTAGAATTATAGCAAACGATAATCTCTAAGTCAAGCCATGATCATGATATTTATGATTATTGATGATATCTAGTATGATATATGATAATTGATGATATCTAGTTGATGATATGATGATAATCTAGTTGATGATATCTAGTTGCATATCTAGTTGATGTGTGGAGATCTAGTTGTATAATCTCGACTAGATCTCCAAGCACTTCCTTCACACGGAAATTATATTTTAGTCGAGATCTGTGATTTTGTCAAGTGCGGGGGCCTGGGAGATTATCGGCGGGGGCTTGACATTTTACGGAGATCATGGTACAATGCAGGCTTAACTTGCAATAACTTCAGCCATTTATCTCCCTTTATTGCAATTGATTCTCATTAACAACAAAACAAAGGTTTATATTTATTCATCCATTTATCACCCGTTTTTTAACCTTTTTCCCATAAATAAAAAAACATTACTGTTTTATTCCATGGCTTCCATCTACATCATTGAGAATAAGATCAACCGTAAGAGATATGTCGGTAAGACTACTCTATCTGATCCCTATGATAGATGGAGACAACACAAATACCATGCTACTAAGCATTGGAATAATATGGTAATAGGTAGAGCATTGAATAAGTATGGTACTGATAACTTCACCTTCTATGTTATTGAGACATGTGATGATGATAATGTAGATGAAAGAGAAACCTATTGGATAGAAAAGTTTAACACATACTACGATGGTTATAACTCTACCTTAGGTGGTGATGGTATTAAAAGAGATATTGAATTAGCATACCATCCTAATACTAAACCTATCAGTTGTTATACATTAGAAGGTGAATGGGTTAAAGACTATAAGAGTAGAGGTGTTGCTGCTCGTGAATTAAACTCTACATCACCTGCTATTACGGCTTGTATTAAAGGCGTATCCTTTCAATGTGCTGGATACAGATGGACATGGAAAGGTGATGAATTAAAAGATATTACCCGTCGTCAATGTATAAGAGGTAAGATATACGGTATTGATAAAGACGGTAATAGAAAAGAATGGAATAGTCAGGCCGATTGTGCTGAAGATCTTACTGGTAACAGAAAAGCAAATGCCAATGTAAGAATATCAGTAATCAGTCCTAATGATAATAAACTCAGTTGTTGTGGTTGGTATTTGTTCAGGGATGAAATTGATGATTTTACTCCCGCACAAAAGCACAAATTTACATCTGAACAAGCACGGGAGTATGGTCTCAGGAGTAGAAAGAATTAAACCTTATACTCTACAGGGTGATATTTAAGGTATTCAAAGAATGTCATCTTCATCTCCTTTTTAGTCATACCACAGTGTTCTGCTGCTTTAGGGAGATTCATCTTTGAGTAGAACAATGCTGCATTTGCTTCATCTACTAATTGTGGTGTTGTCTTTACTTTGGCCATTTGTTTTGAGGACAGGAGTTAGCGGACATGGAGATTTTAATACTAAGCATACATCCACATGCTTTACAACGATGATCTTCTACATCATAATGCTCACATGCATAACAAATAGATTTACGTTCCTGTTGTACCTCTTGTGATGCAATGACTTGGCCTGTAGATGCAGTATCTCTCATCTGTTTAAGTACAGATAATGCAAGATTTCTTGTCTGTTGATTAATAGGAGGATACTTTGGTTCTTCAGTCATTCCCATGGTTTTCTTTTAATTGGTTTTACTTGAATCGGACTTGGGCACGATTGATAGAATACTCCATCAACATAACACGCCACATCTTCTTTCTCAATTGTTCTGAATTGTTGAGTTGCCTCATACAAATAATGTTTTACGGGGTCTCCGATGATTAAAGGAACATCTTGTAAACAACCAGAGAGAATACATGCGCCGATGATAGTGATCATTCTAAGTAATCCCAGTTCCAGGTACGTGAAAGAATATCAAAATCCAAACCAAATTTATGTACCCACACTAAAAGAGAAAGTGTAGATCCTGATCCTGATTTAATTTGCACATAAGGCCAAGATGGAAAATCACTCCAACTCACCGAAACTTGAAGCAGTGCCCAACCTTTAATTGTGAGAGCACGAAAGTACCAGTCATGACCAAAATCATAACGATGTTTAAATTCAATGAGTTTCACGATTCATCAACCCTCATGTGTTCCACTATTCTACCACGTTTAAAATGAATTTGCAACCGTGGCCAATTCTCCCACCTTCCATTCCATTCTGCAGGATAAACTTCAACATATTTGGTAATGAGATGTGGTTGATACTTACCATGCACACCTGTAGGTATCCATTTGAAATTTCTCCATTTATGTACAGGATCGTACTCTGGATGAAGTTGTCCATATTCCTGAAAAGTATGACAACCAGTATAACTCGGATACCACAAAAGACCACTGGGATCTAACCAGTAGTCAGTCATTGTACCACCAATACCATAATCTTCAATGTCTTTAGTCTGACAAATTATGTTGGTGAATTGTGAGCCCAGATCATACGATGATCGGAAATAATCGAACATTCCCATTGTTTCTTAATCCCATGATACGTTCTGAAGTAAAAAACCAGGCATTACATATGTCCATGCACCTGTATCAGTAGATCCTCCTACCTTATACTCCCACTTATACTCAAACTTGTTGTGACTATCCCATGTCATATAACCTTTCTCTTTATCAAAGCGACCTTTGATCGTCAGTCCATGTTTATTAGAGAAAATGTTACGAGTGCGAAGTGCTCCACCAGTTTCACGGGTTTCTACAACTTTACAGACATCAGGATAAGTTTGAAGGCCTGCCTCTAACATGCAAGGAGTTTCATACACAAAAGGACGATACACTTTTGGTTTCGGTGGTGCAGTCTGTGCAAATGCTGGAGATGAGAACAACAGCGATACAATCAACAAAAGTTTTTTCATGGCTATTTCACCACACAAGACGAAGTACATTTAAGTTCACCAGAACCACCAACAACCGTAGAGTTGTGTTGTGGTGTTCTCTCTGGTGTTAGATTATAAGACACAATGGCAGAAAAGAAAAACGCAAGTGCTGGAATCGCAACATATTGAAGATAAGTTTTGCTACTCACGGCGTTTCATCACTCCAATAATACTTCAGTTTATCACCATCCGCAGAAATATTCAAGTGATAGATTTTATCATCTTCGGTATACACACCAATCCAAAGTGTCCTCTCATTCATACTTTCAAGATGAAACATTTGAATGTCTTGAAGTACAATTTCGTCTGGGTTTTCTGTAAATCTACTCATTGGTTTCTCTCCGTTGTTGTCCTAGTTCCCAACCCATTTCACATTTATTACACTCTTCTCCAATACATTCCCATCCATTGTGGCACTTCTCACATCCTTTACCACCACATTCATTACAAACAGGATGACTATCCATCTTTATTCGTCCCAAGGTGCTTTGTATTGTAATACTCTAGCAACCTTTTCGTCATATTGTGGTGGTGAATTGATTGTTTCCACTAGTTTATCATATGCTTCTTCGGAAACATAAATGACTGGTGGTTTTTGATCCAATCTCAACTTTCGTTCAGGTGAAGGAATGTGTCCGTAGAAAATATCATCGTAAGGATAGATGTATTCATCCATCCACCCAGAAGAAAGTGCCTCCCAGAACTCACGATAATCTCCATCATCATAACAGTCCCAAGCATACAGGAAATCATGGAATCCGTCAAGGAAGAGTTCCCACTTTGTTGGTTCTTGAAATCTCATTTCAATCTCTCCAATACATTACGAACATGAGATATTGAAAGATAAAACTCTCTGGTGTTTTGTCCTCCCAATACAATTGCGTTGAGCTCTTCAAGTGCTTCGTTGATGAGTTCTTGTCGTTCAATCACAGAAAGTTGTTGAAGTGCGTCATCATTCTCATCATAGAGTTTATCTAATGCTTCCAATGCTTTGTTCTCTTTTTCTCTGCGTTCTGCTTCAGTCATTCTTCATCAAGTCCTTTCATGACATCCTTAAATGGAATAAGTTCTACTTCACCACGATCAATACGATCAACCATTTCTTGTAGATGCTCAAGAAATTCTTTCGGTAAGGTGTCATCATCACCAAGGTATGACCAGAAGCAATCACGACACTCTTCATATGGATCATCATAGAACATGAGACCATAATCTGCCCAGTTACCAGTCATCAGATCAGCCCAGTTTTGGAATGAATGTCTAATGCTCTGCCAACCACTAAACCAACAGTGACCAATCCAATAGTCCCACCAGTTCATCTTTTTCATTTTCTTTTAATTACTGCAATGACTTTTTGATCTGGGTATTGTTGTTGTATCACTTGTTGTGCATCATCATAATCAATTGCATCGGGAACAGAGTGAATGTTCACGCACCATTCTTCATTGTCCCAGGTTTGCACTTCGTAGGTCATGATGGATCAGGTTCAAGAAGTTGAGAAGACTTGGTGAATGCAACGTACTCATTCTTCTTTAATTTATGTCGCTTAACATACTGATTCAGATGATCCTCATACTGAAACCAACAAATCTTTTTATCCTTTTTGTCCTCTAATCGGTAAAGAAAGTTAGAATAGGGAAACTTCATACCCAGTGATCCAAATACTCTTCAAGATCATCAGCAGATGCTTCTTCAACCAACTCATCATAGGTCATCTCTTTCAACATGTCAAGATACTCCTCAGGAGTTGAATCTTCATCAGGATCGAAGTCATCATGACAGAGAAACACATACTCATTGTACAGTGCTTCAATCAGACGCAGTTCTTCTTGAGTGTGAGTCATTTTACTGTACAGAGATGGATTCAAGGTAGCGACGCATTTGATAGGCCTGAAACTCATTGTTAAAGGAACAAATGGTTCGCATATCTTCATCGTCAGACCAAACAAGAGCCCATCTGGATAGACGACGGACAATCAAAATAGTGTGATGATAAAGAGTTTTCATCTCAGTTCACACTCCCAGCAGGAATAGCAACTTCTTTTACAATGTTGGGATTGTTGTAACTGTTGAGTTGATGACACACCCACTCACCATCTACGAAATGATAAGTATACTCTGCACCACCATCTTCCTCAGCATGAGTGAAGAATGCATTCAGATCTTTTGAGTAGCGAGGTGCATTGTCCTCAATCGATTCACCACGCGAAGTATAATACAGAGGACCAGTGGTGGGCAGAGTTTCATTCATCCAACCAGCATTTGTGTGCAGGGCTGAAATGTTACCACCATCAATCAGATCACGAACCTGTTCATCACTGGTGTAATGATCACGCAGAATACGACCATTGAACTCAGGATAACCATCCCAGTGGCAGTACACGGAAACCACAGATCCATCCTTGAGTTGATAACCAATGCGAGAGCGAGTACCCATGTTCAGAAGAGTGAGAGTTGGTTGAATTGAAGATGATCGTCGCACGAATCAGAATCGTGCAGATCAATCATATCAGAGTCAGTGTGAGAAAGGAGTTTGTTGAAAAGAAAATTCACAAACTCCTTGTTTTCTTCAGAGATCATCAGACAGAAGGAACAACGGAAACTTCTTTAAGATTCAGTCCACACAGTTGATTGTAGACACGATTGTTGATAAGATCACAGGCACGCTTGGCACTGCTCTTCTCATACCAGATGGTCACGCATCCATCGTTGGTCTCAACACGGACTCGGTAGGACTTCATGGAGAGTTTCCTTTCCCTTGACTACCTTAGTAGTATAGCACGGGAATCAGTCCTCAGATGGGCGGTGCGGCCGGTTTGCCAACTGGCACACACTTCAGTTCCTGACAGATAACTGAGTTAGACTGCCCTCCCATTGTCTCCATCAAAAGCATTGTCAGAACTCCTACATTGTTTGCCATCATGCGATAGCCTAATCCAACATAGAGTTGACCAACTACAACAGCAACAGTGCAAATACCCCAGAACAAATAATAACGGGATGACTTTACTTGATGCACTCTATTCTTCATTACTAACCACCGCTCTTTGTTGTGCCTCTATGATGGATTTGATTTGTAATAGATCATCTAACCGTTGCTTTGCTTCATCATACTCCTCACAGAAGTATTCATAGCGTGATGTATGCTCTTCATCATCAGCATAGTTCATCTCCTCACGGATCTCCCATTCAATATCAGAACACCGTGCTTGTGTGTCATCAATGAAGTATTCTAAGGTATCAATCAGTGTCATGCTCCAATCTCATCAAGTTTCTCATTCACAATACCAGTCATGTCAAGTGTGCGTGGATCAATACCAGCATCAGTACAATCCATGATAAACTCCATAAATGCTCCGAGAATGAGACAAGCACGACGTTTGTCATGCTCTGTGATGGTAGTGTTGGGCATGGCAACATAATTTAGCACATGCTCGTAGAGTTCATCGTAAGTCATTCCTCATCCTCGATAGCAAAAAACTGATCGTATTCTTCGTCAGTTAGAGTAAGATAGGTAACTGGTTGATTCTCATGCTCTTCGGCATAGACAAACTGATAATAGTTGAAAGTGTCCCAATCAGTTGCAGCATATTCTACCACACCATCAAGAAGACATAGGTAGTTCATTCTTCTTCCTCACGCTTTACATAGCGAACGTTATAAGGAGAGTTGAAGAAACGACGGAAAGCAACGACAATAATAAGAAGCGACGAAGCAACACCAATAAGGCCAAGGAAGGTGGTAGCATCTCCGTTGAAGTTCAGAGTGTCAACAGTGTCAATCATTTTGCGTAAATGCAATTAGGGTTGGGTTGAGTGAGATGAGCACATGCATGATCATAAGAATCGAACATCTTTTGGTCACGCTTTGCCAGTGCTACATTATACAGCAGAATGCCGACAAAAGCAAGAGAAAGGTAGATCACATACTTGTACTTCATTCCACTTCCTCCTCAACAAGTTGCAAGTAATTGTAACCAATCAGTTTGCGACCTTCATGCGAAGAGGTATTAACCTCTTTGCCATCATCGGTCATTTTGTTGATGCGACGTGCAGTCGCTTCATTCAGTTTCGGAGTCCAGTAGCGAGTCATAATTCAATAATCGTGAATAGAACGTGTCCAGGCAGGATAGCCTTGAGATTGATTAAATCGCTTCATTTCAAGAAGCAACTCATAATCTTCGGGGGATACAATATCATCCCAATCACCATCTTCATTGTGATAATGATTGAGAATGTCAACTTCAGTCATCGGTAATCTCAGCAAGCAACGGGCATGTAAGGACCAGAATACTTCTCAGTGTGAATGTCAGTTACACTGTAACCGTAAGAGATACGGTCTGCAACTTCAGTATTCATGGTCGATTTGCTGATGACAGAGTAAGACTTCTGATCATTCATGAAAGTTACACACTTGACAAATCGCTTGACTTCACAACCACCGTTGTCATTGGCAATGAATGCTTGAGGATAAAAGTCAACAACCATGTTGCCGTCCTTAGAAGTCAGTTGCATGGGGGTGTCCCTTGATTACGAATGTATTATAGCAAGCCCAGAGGGGTCTGGGCTGCCGAGTGTACCAGTTCAGAAATCGTCCTCAAACTGGTCCCACTCCTCAAAATACATGAGATACTCCTCCTCTGTCATCTGCCAGACTCGGATGCACTCCTCAAGTTGAGCCTCAGTCTGCTGTCGGCGGTGCAGTTCGCTCATGGTGCTCATGGGCCCTCCTGTCTTTACTTCTCCATTGTAGCATCCTGCTCAGCAGAATCAGCGTCCAATCTCAGGGGACCGTAACAATCTTTAATCTCTTTAACTTTCTTCCAGTCTGGAGGATAAACTAAGACGCAACATCTGTTCTCTTTTCTCAAACAAGCAGTGTCTTCACAGTGCCTATCTTTCACTGCCACGCAAATAGTGATGTATGCATCGTCCACGAAGTCAACGTAACCCTGAAGGCCGTCATATTCGACGCATTGGTACTGCTTAAAATGCATCTTTACCCCACTAAGAAAGATTTTTCATATTCCAGCAATTCTGGCGGTGCCGGGCTATCGTGACTGGGAAAC
>OGVX01000036.1_pt1 | contig 10876 bp, 36 predicted proteins | sample 1575851 | NCBI WGS metagenome assembly OGVX01 (sample SAMN07581529, study PRJEB24739) | freshwater metagenome | place: Singapore | collected 2015-01
TCCCAGTCACGATAACGTTTGGTTGCCACCATTAACAGTGTATTACTAAATGGTAATGAGCCTGTGCTTTGCGACACAGATAATCAAGGTCTAATAGATTTGGAAAGTTTGGATTATGCTATCAAAGGCGCAGGTGTAAAAGGCATCATGTATGTAAATCTATTTGGCAATACCGTAGACTGGGATAGATTTCGAATGATGACAGATTTCTTTAACGGTGACTTAAAAATTATTGAAGATGCGGCACAGAGCTTCGGCGCAAGTTACAAAGGAATTCCCAGCGGTTCATTGGGCGATATCAGCGTTTTAAGCTTCGATCCAACTAAAAATCTGCCTAATTATGGCTCAGGCGGCATGGTTTTAACAGACAGTGTTGACATTGCTAACAAACTACGTGACCTTAGGGATAACGGCAAGCATACCGGGCACGACACACCGGGTACTAATAGTAAAATGAGCGAAGTGGACTGTGCTCACATGTTGGTCAAATTAAAATACTTTGACAAATGGCAGCAACGCAGAAAAGAAATAGCCGATTACTACACAATGGAGTTGGCAGATTATATAGACGTTCCCAAAACTACTGAAGGCACCATTCATGCTTGGCACAAATATGTGGTTCGTGTACAGGATCGAACCGCACTACAAAAACACTTAACCAAGTCCAATATCGAAGTTAAAGTTCATTACGAACTACCATTATACGAACATCCTGTGGGCTATCCATATATCAACTATGCTGCAGATTTGTACAGGGAGGCAAGTGCGTTTTGTCAGGAATGTTTAAGTTTGCCAATTTATCCCGAGCTCGATGATCACGAAGTCGAGTATATTATTAAGTCAGTAAAAGAAGGTTATTATTGAGGGTGCCACTTGGCAGCAAGAGCATTGACTAACTCTCTAACAGTGCTAAGATTGTTCTTTCGCATGAACGCGATAATCTTAACAGCGTGGTCTCTGTCGGGCCCTGAATCAGGTTTACGAGCATTGCTTAGATCGTTAGACAATCCTCTTGCAGATTCTTCTTTATTATAATCTTTGATCAATCCGTAGCGAATTTGATCAGCTTTTTTACTCAACTGGGACTTGTCCTTGGCACTAATTAATTCAATCCAAGGCACTAGGTATCCGGGATGTGTACTTACATAGCCACCAGTTCGTTCCTGTCCTTTTAGTAGATTTACGTCTGCTTGTTTTCTAGTATCAAAATTGTGCCACGCAGCTTGATCTGTGTAAAAATGAGTTGCAATTTTTCTCTGTTTAGCAGCTAGTAGAGTTTTTCTTGCCCAAGCTTTAATTTCAGGTTCTGCTTCCGTATCCACATACAAGTGAATAGCAGTTACTCCGTCGACGGGTATAGAAGGTTCGCTACTAAACACTCTATCTTCTGCTTCATGCTTTCTGTGAGATAATTTAGAAGGATCTCTATTTCCCCAATAATCGCACACTTTACCCATTCATTAACTTGATGCGAAAGAATGAAGATTCTTATTTGGGTATTGAGCAATACTGGAAATCTTGTTATTTGGATAACCCTAATTTTAAAAACGCAGTTCCAACTTGTACCTATGGTGTGATGATTATTCTTAAGTATATGAAACTAGTTTCACCAGAAAATCTAGCAGATACTATTATGACTTTACGACCAACTATCTATTCTTATTGGAGTTAATAAATTATGAACGATTGTTGGGATTGTATTCACCTTGAGAAAAGAACTGGTGGATTTCAATATTGCTTACTTTATGGTGGTAGGAGAAACGTAGATGCGAATAAATCTCGTTGTGATAATTGGACACCTGATAAACCGGCACATCAGACTCCACACAGGGGCACCTGATGCCCTATAATACTCTTATATACACAATGAAACTAAAATGACCTACATTATTCTTCGTGATACTTTTGGGAATGGTCTGGAAACCATTTCTAATAATGGTGTTAATGTGATTGAGGAACGTCATCTCGATGAATACATTTGTGATGCCGCAGAAACTACCCTTCAAGATTATGGTTATGAGAGTCTAAGTGAGTATGAGGAACGATGGGATGATGGTGCAAATCCTATGGGAAAAATTCTTGTAATCTGTGAAATCGTAGAAACTATCAAAGATAAAAGTGTAGATACATACATTAGGGATGTTCTTAAAGGACAAGTAGAAAAAGAAAACAAAGAAGAGTATGAACTTTATTTGAAACTTAAAGAAAAATTTGAAGAATGATAGACCTTCAACAATTCATAGACACTCTTCCCGCAAAATTCAATCGTCGAACCGCAGTGTCATTTATTCATCAATATAAGTTTCCATATAAGACAGAGAAAGTCCTCAAAGCACTTGCAGAACATGATTCTCTACATTATCTTTCAGGTCAACCCTTCACTCAAGAAGGAGAACAATGTGTGATATATCTAGAAAAAAAGTTCCAGAAAGGTTTCTCTCCTATTGCTGAAAATTATACTACTCTTTTACCTCAAATTCCATGTGAGTGTGATACAATTACATCAGAACTAATTGATGAGACCGCAAGTATTATTTACGAATTTTTTGACGATTATGTAGATAAGGAAATGATTCACTGAGTAGAAAATGAGAAACCTCATCCTATCTTTGTGGTACAGATATAAAGAATGGAATTATGAACGAAAATGTATTAAATATTTTGGAGCAAAACCAGAACGAATTGTTCTTTCTCAAGAGAACTTTGATTCTTTGTTAAAAAGACTGGAAGAACCAAGCAAACCAGAAGAAATTGAGAATTTGAAGAAACTTATGTCTAGGACCCCACCTTGGAGTGAAGAATGAAAAAACCAGAATTTCCTAAACCACGGATAATCCGTGAAGATTTTTTACCCGAACAAGACCCACTAATGAATTACAGAATTAAAAAAGTTACAAAACCTGATGGTAAAGAATGGTTTTATCCACAGAAGAAGTTTTTGTGGTTTTGGATGAACCTTGACGATTTTGGTGGTTATGGTAGTGAAAGTTGGGCACAATCAATAGTTTTTGAACATTACAACAAAACACTCAAAGATAAGGTAGAGTATCTTGCTCCTGATATTTCTAAAACCATAACCGCAGAACATAATCCTCCACCAAAAAATCCATAAGGACACTTGAAGAACCGTCACATCAGAACTCACATAGGGTATCTGATGTCCTATAATAACCTCATACGCAAACCAACCAATGCAATTTTCTAACTACGGTGATTACATCATTCTGGACGCAGAAGAACTTCGCAACATCATCAAAGGTAAAACTGAAGTTCGCAAGTGCCCTGATTGCCAGGGTGAGGGGCAAACTTGGACTCTTCACTATGTTCTAACTGATGACCCAGACCAAGATGAGCAGATGAAAGACGTGAGTGCTCAATTTGCTGCTGATTTTGACGAAGATAATCTACCTCCAGAATATTCTTGGGGTGAGTGTCATCTATATGACTGTGAGACTTGTCACGGTGTTGGTTATCTATTTGTGGAAGACTGATGATTATGGATTACGAAACAGAAATTATTGATGGTCGCAAAGCAATTGTCCGTCACATCTTCAAAGCACATGAAATTGAAGTTGGTTCTCGTGGATTAGTGCTGCTGGTGGTATTGTGACTGTTGAAGGTCTCAATCTATATGGAAGTATTGACCCTTGGTATGAAGTTGTGTATTCTTGGGAAAGGGACGGTAAAAAATTCACACACGATAAAGATGCGTTCTCTTTCCAGTGTCGTTATTGTCTCATAGTGGAATAATGATATCAAATGAAAAAGTAATTCAAAACCTCATCTCGTATAATGAGATAATTCCATCGATTGATTTCTCATCATATGTGTATGAACTATATCTAGATTATGCCACTCCGTCTGAACTTGAAAGAGACATTATATTCGAAAATACTTATGTTTCTATTTCAACTCAACTTATTTACGAGGAACTAAAATGATTAGACTACTTCAATTTTTATGGTCTGGATGTTTTCACGAATGGGAAACAATTAAAGAAAGGAGTATGACAAGCACTCACAATCTTACTTATGCCAGTGGAAAAGAACTAACGGACGAAAAAAATTATACCGAATATACACTGCGTTGTAAGAAATGTGGTGAAATCAAATCTGTGGAAATTTAAAATGGAGATACTTTTTGACAACTTAACCTCTCAACCTTACTACTGGAAAAGGTTTAGTATTGCGTCTAGGAGTTGGTATTTTCGCATGACCGTCCTCACCGATGAAGACCTAAAGAATAAGGTTCCAGAAAATAAATTGGGAATTTATAGCATCTATTGTGATAAGTCTCATTGGGGTCGTAGTGATGGGATTAAAAATTTTTGGAATGCTATCAATGAGGGATATATTGATATGACTTGGGAGTTTTTTGAGACACTCTGGTAACTGGCACATTCCCCCACCACAAGGGGGATTTTTGCTGTATAATGATATCATACACAAAGGAACTCCAAATGTTTCAAGTCAAGTGTTTTTCTCCCCAAAAAGTCTTCTATGATTGTCAATGTGAGAAAAAGTTCGATGCCATTATTCTGGCACACAAACTTACCGAAATTTATTCTCATAAAAGTATCGTAAAAAAAGTTGATGAAGATACTCATTTTTATGATGTTTATCCTTCACTTGACTTGATTGATAATTTTTGATTTTTTATAATACTCTCATACACAAAGAAACCGATGGACTACGAAACCGACATCAACATTCGTCAGTATTCTGCTGACGGAACTTTTCATTTCAATCTTAAAGTGACTGATGTAATGAATATGGATTACTATTATGATGGTAGTGCTCCTACTATTGAAGATGCTATGAATTGTATCAAGGTCTTCCTAAAAAATCACCAGAACTGAAATGAAACTCTTCGTTTATCATCCAACTCATCCAGATGCTAAACCTAATGGTATTATTGAGTATGATATTCTTTGTGCTACAACTCGTTTGACTGGCAAAGACAAAGGATTGGTTAGGTTTGTAACCGACAAGAACGGTTGGTATTGGCATATTGATGATGTAGATAATCGATATGTTGATGGGGGTGGAATGTTGAGTAAAATTGAAAACGCATTTGCTGCTGATGAAGGAACAGAGTTTAGAGGATGGAAAAATACTAAACAATATCGTCTGACTAAAGATGAAATCAAATCCTTTGTAATTGAAAGTAAAGAAAAAATCGATGGTGGAACAATGACATATTATAAAGTATTTGTTCCCTGTGGTGTTGCGATGGTTCTTCCGTCAATAGTTTCTGGTAAAACACAAAATCGTGGATACCTAACATAATGGCACTCGACCAACTGGCACACCACTTCCCACAAGGGAGTGGTTTTGCCTTATAATACTCTCATACACACAAAGGAACCTGATGGACTACCAAATCACTCAAGAAATCCGCATTCTTCACACGAAAGATAATTGGGATTTTGTTTTCACAACTGATGAGTATGGAACTGTTTGTTTTGCTTCTCATGAGGGTTTAGAAGCAATGACTGGTAAATCAACTCATATTTTCATCCCTAAAGATTGTATTCGAAATGTTATTAATGCTCTGGAACAACTGAAATGAAAGGACTTACCGTTACTGAACCCACCAAACCTGCTCCACAAGAACAATCAATCGCAAGAATGAACCGAGAAACTACAATCACCAAAGAAGAACTTGACCGACTTTGGAATGCCTTGGAATACACTCGGGCAACCATTAGTCCCAGTGGTAATTTTAAATCAAAAGAAAATCCTGGATGGGTTGAGATTCACGGAGGCAGAGCACATCAATCTGAATCTTTTTTGATTCAAGCAATCGACTTCATTGAGGAAAAACTGAGAGAACTGAAATGATTGACATTAAAAATCTTGATAAAAAAGAAATCCTTGAACTTGAACGTCAAATTCAAGAATATAAGAAATCTGAAAAATCCTTGATTGGTTACAAGGTAACTTTTTGTGTGAAGTTTAACCCAAATAACCACCCAATTGAAGCGCATTCATCTATCTGTGACCCGGAGTCATTTGGAGATTGGTTGCGTGATGTAATTCCAGAGCGAGTCATCAACTCCTTTGAGTTTAAGCAACCAGAGGATGTAAGTGGTTTTGAAGTTGTCGAAATGACCGAAAAAGATAAGGTGGAATGGGGTGGTTGGTATTATGGAAAATGAGGAACTGAAATGAATGAAACTACTTTTAATTTGACCGAAAATCACATCAAACTTCTGAGGAATATGCGTGTCTGTTGGGATAGTTTTGAATATGGAGCACCAGCAATTGACCCAATACGACCTTATGGAAATAGTTGGGTTGAGCGTGATATCCACGTCATTCTAACTGGTGAAGAACCAAATGAACTGTCCGATGAACTTAAGGAAGAATACTATAATCTACATAAGGAGACGCAAACTGCACTTCAAATTGTTCTTACGACGGGTAAATTGGAAGTTGGTGTTTATGAATGTAGTGGAATTTATCTGAGAGATTGGAAACTAAAATGAACTCAGTAAAAATCACAGCAGAACTCACAATCACTCCTGAAATGTTTAGTGGATGGTGTGATGGGGATTTCCAAGAATCCAAACGAATGTATCAACACTACGTTGAGGGTATGGTGTATAGGTATTTTGGTCTTGATGATAGTTATGAGGACTTTATCAACAAAACCTCCACTCATGACTTGACTGGTATGAAATTGACTATTGAGGAACTGAAATGAATGTCTCTGAACTAATCGAAAAACTGAACGACTTTCCTCCCGATACCCGAGTAGTTGTTCGAGGATATGAGGGTGGATTCAGGGATATGGATGAAATTGAAGAAACTGAAATCTATTTGAATTGTTATACTTCTTGGTTTTATGGACCACATGAAGAAGTTGAATATGCATATAAAGGAGATAAAGACAAAGAAAAAGTTCCCGCAATTATTTTGAAATGAATCCTAAAGAATGGATTATCATTGGTTTAATTATTTTGGTTTTTATCATCCTGTCTGCTCTTTCCTTCGACTACCAAGAAACTCAATGCATTAGTAACGGTGGAAAGTGGATTTCGGGTATAATCGCAGGAGAATTGAGTTATTTTTGTATTCCATAGTATTTTAAGAGGTATCTAAAATGAATGAACAAAAACTTTGCAAAGACTGCAAATATTATAAGAAAGATTGGGTTTCTCATCTATTCCCAACAATCTTTGGTTATCGAGGAGAGTTTGATACTTGTCAAAGACTCGTGAATCCCGTTACTGGCAGGAAGCAGGTGGATTTTTGTAGTATTGAACGTCGAGATTATTATCCTCTCCCCACATGTGGACCAGAAGCAAAGTACTTTGAACCAAAGAACTCATGACTGAGGATAAATTCCTAAATTGGTTTGATGAACTTGAAGGATTTGTTTTTAGGTCAGAAAGATTTTATGATGACTTTGACCATGCCGCAAAAACTACAGATTATGCATCTATTGTCAAGTGGTTGCAATCAGCATATGAAGTTGGATATAATGACGGTCAACAACACTCAGAGGTGACTAATGGGACGAAAAAAGAAAACTGAAATCACGGCAGCAGAATCTAACGACATCGATTTTCCATTTCCAGCATTTCCATGGAAACTTGTCTATAAAGACGGAAATGACACTCGAAAATGTTATTTTCAAACTGAAGCGCATCGAGATAAACATATTGAGCGTCATAAACTCAAAAAGAATCAAATCAAACTCTCTTATAAGTATGACATCCCAGAAATCGAGTAAACTACCAATTACGTTTCTCTTGACTTCTTTGTTTCTTCTTGATACAATTCTAATTGTCTCTTTCTTTTGGAAGGGGCAAGCAAACTTTACTGAACTATTTAAAAACCTATGACTACCAGAACTTTCAAGGATAAGAATAATAATGATTGGACTTGGGAAGAAACTCCTGAGACCATCGAGGCACTTAAAAAACTTCATGAATCTGTAAAGTCCAATAACGATAAGACTCAAAAGAATGGAAATTAATTACTTCAAGATTGCATTTGCTCTGGTGCTAATCTTTGTTGGTTTTACTCTAAGTGTTGAGGTGAAGAATGAAAACTCTAATTGATGATTCCTTTTACTGTGAAAAACAACGTTGGGGGACTTGGAACTCTTATGACAAGGATGATAACCCCCTAGTCACGTCTCTGACGGAAGACACTTGTATTGCCGCAACTCGTAGCATTCTCAAGTGGCGTCAGGATGGATTTCCAGAATCTCATGCTCATGAGGGTACAGTCGGTGGAAAACTCTAAGGACTATCCATATCATCAATTGGACTCAACAACTCCTTGGTACTCATGGTTATGCTATGAGGAGATATGTCATCAATTAAATGTTTCTGGTCAACCAAGTCTGAGTCGATTTATGAGATATCAAAACTATATCAAATCTATTGAGAATAATTCAAATGTATAATGACCTAACTGATTTTGAACGAGCACTTGCGCACTTTGGTACGCGAGTAGACATTATCTGTGCCCTTGAAATGGGGAATAAGATTTCTGCCGAGAGTGCCTATAAAGAAATCAAGGCAGAACTTAAAGAACTTAAAAAAGCACGAAAACTATACGGAAAGGACCAATGACGGATTCATTGACATTCAAACAAAATTCTGATGGTTCTTATGAGGTTTCTTGGGATAAAGATGACCCCGATTGGAACTTTATGAACGACCTTACGTCAAAAGAAATCGCAGAGATGGTACAGATTGCCATTAGAGACCATCAAAAGAATCTGGGTGCCAATAATCAAATTGGCACAATCGAACGCCCATAATCCTCAGAATGCTCTATAATACACCCAGTATCCTCAAATCAAACACATATGGATAAGAACTACATTAAACACTCACTAGAGAAGGTTCAAGAATGGATTCGTGACTCTATTGATGCAGAAGCAACTCCAAAAGAAATTTATGATGCAATAGTATCTGCAATTACTGAGGATTATGATTATCATCAAAGGTATGCTCAAAAGTGCAAAGACCTCTTAAACCTCCTGACAGGAATGAAATCCCATTCATCTGAATATAAATGGACTGCACCCATTGAAATGGATGGTCTAAGCGGAGAATGTTATGTAAATCTTCCTGATGACTTAATGGAACTTGCAAATCTTAAAGAAACCGACAACGTTGAGTGGGTGGATAATCATAATGGGTCTTATAGTCTTCGCAAGAAACCCCAAATCCTTGAACCTGATGAGTGTTGATGATAGAATTTTTAATCTGTAATATGAATTTGTTTTGTCATATTGAAAACATGACTTACAAATTTGAATCATCTCAATCTATAGTGAAATACTACGAAACAGGTAAATCTTGTTATGTAGACGGAATCTTTTATTCAAAATGTGAGGAATCAAATGGCACTGAATCAATCGGTAAATGATGCTCTTCTTGATGCAGAGGGCAATCTTCGACAGGCACTTTTTATGGCATCAAAAAATGAACGACCTTTTGTATGTAAAGCAATTGCTGACATCATTGTTCAAATTGAATCACTAAAGGTATCAGATACACTTCTCGATAAACTTGAGAGTCGTAAACCTGGTGACTCTGGATTTTTTGGGAGTTTTTATAAAAATGAATGAGTTTGGCGAATCTCTTCAAGAATGGTGGGATAGTGATGCATTTAAGGAACTTCAAAAGTCTCATGAAGAAGGTGTCCAAAAAGCAGTAGAAAAGTATCATGCTCTTCCTGAAGAAGAGAAGTTGGATATGCTCCAAGCGATTCTACATATTATGTGTGAGTCTGAACAAAAAGGTTGCAGTCATCGGGGTCTTATGAATGAGTTAGGTGTATATCCAAGTGCGTTTTGGATTTCTGAACTGATGGATGTACATAATTCTCTCTGGGGGTATTATCACGATAAGAAGCAAGAAAAGGAATTTAAATCAGACCTCGATGCTTTTGATGACCTTTAAGTTTTGTAACACAATCCCAAAGAAATCATTAAAGTTCTAGATAGTAATGTCATAGAATGCTAACATATGAGACCATCGCAAAAACCTTATGACTCTCTCTAGAACTGGTGCTTCTGAACTCACTCAAGAAGAATACAATGAACTGATTGCTCTTAAGGATGCAATCACTTACTCACCATCTACAGTAAATAGCGAAAAGATGGAAAAGTTTGCCGAACTTATGGTTAGGTCTTTAGACGGCAAATGTGACCCTCCAACCCCTAAGAACTGGCAAGGTGAGTAAAAATAAATAACTATTAATCTTTTAATCAATCATGGAAAACATCGACCAACATATTCAAAAGGACGAAGAAATTCTTACTGACCCTACGATTTCACCTCAGGCACGTCGTCACACTGAAAGTGAACTTGAAGCATTGAAGTCTTATAAGGCAAATCATCCTGATGACTCACATGACCCCACTGCTCTGGAACTTTATTGTGATTTGAATCCCAATGCTCCTGAGTGTAGAATTTTTGAAGATTGAGAATGATAATTATGACCTTCTCGCATCTTCAGTGTGAGAAGGTTTTTGTTGTATAAAATGAATTAAAATTATGAGTCGCAACACATCAACTGGAACAAAATACGAAAAAGAAATTAAATCACTTCTAGAAGAATATAGTGATCATGGTGTAAAATCTCAAGTATATGTAGGGCTAAAGCGTAATGGGAAAAAGCATCGCCTAGATATTTTACTCAATAATAGTGAACTAATTAGTTTGAAGTTTCAATGTAAAACGGGTACAGCCGAAGAAAAAATCCCATTTGAAATCATGAAACTGCAAGATACAGTTGATGATTATGGGTATAAATCTGCAACCCTAGTCTTAGCTGGACCAGATGAGGCATGGTGTTGGAAAGATTATTACCTATCTGATGCATTTGTATCGTGACTGGGAAAC
>OGVX01000037.1_pt1 | contig 10849 bp, 24 predicted proteins | sample 1575851 | NCBI WGS metagenome assembly OGVX01 (sample SAMN07581529, study PRJEB24739) | freshwater metagenome | place: Singapore | collected 2015-01
GTTTCCCAGTCACGATAGGTCACGATTAGGAAACGAAATTTCACAAAACTACTCAAAACATCCAATTATTCGAAAGTTTTTAATGGCGTTTTGTCATGAATGGCATTTCAGCGGACACCAATACATCGTACCTCTATGGCACGTAGAAATGTTGCAATGGATGCTAAAAGGACTCTACAAAGAAGAAGCAGAAAAAGAAGATTTTCCACCTCTATGGTTTAACACAGGAAGAAATATCATTCGAAACTACATGGACAAGCAACAACAATGACTCCAAAAACAGTCAACAGGCCACAAAATTCATTCGGAATTAAAGATACAAATCCAGAAACGCGAACGTTATTCGCATGGTACACCAACAAAAATGGTGTTACCCCACATATAAGCCATGACATTCAAAATATATTTAAGGAAGGGGGCGACGCTTACCAGTTACAACAAAGAATTTGGACATATACTCTAGAAAAATTAATTCTAGAAACACAAAAAAGGTTGGAGGTATACGCACAAGAAGCAAATAATGACGAAGAAAAGAAAGAAATAGAAGTCGATTACATTGTTACAGAACTATTTGAAAGGGCATTGCGAAATATTTCATACAATGTATTAACACAAGCACTAAATGACTTTTACAGGAAGTAAAAAATGGAAACTACAACACTTTCAAACATTGCATATAACGCAATCTGCAGTTTTATTGCGCAAATGTGGAACAAACGAAATTCAAGTTATCTTTATTGGGCAGATATTACCCCACAAACAATTGGAATTTACGCAGAATGCCTACTTGAAATAAACAAAGAACTTGATAGGGAAAACACATTAACATACGACCGAGATAAGAAACTGTATGATTTAACAAAGACAATTAATGAACTTCAAACAAAAATCATCAAAATGGAAGAATCTGTTCTCAATAACAACTTAAACGATTCTACGTTAGAAACTGCACTCGAATCAGCACTTTCCTCTTATTCAGTAAATCAATCAATTCGAGACAGTGTAAATGAAGCAATTACAGAAAACATTAAAGACCAAGTCGTAGAAGCAATCAGCGAAATTGCTTCAAGGATTTAACATGTCCTGGATGTTTAGGAAATGGAATGGCGATAAGTCATCCGCAGAAGTAATCATTGAGCGATGGGAACATTGCACATGGATTGCTTGGGTGTACCTGTATCGCCCAGACCGCCCCCGATATCAAACAGAAATTGTTGGGGGAACATTAAACGAAATCAGAGAAAGGTGCGAACAATGGATTACGGTTAACTTACCCAAATGAAAACGCCATTCTGGAAAACACCAACAATAAAGGAAAAAATCGTGCCAAAGTTCACTGAAGTAACCACAACATCTAGCGGCCGTGTTGCAGCACCAGTCAATCTTGAGCCATACACAAATCTTCTCACCTCACAAGACCGGCGAAAGAACATCACTCTCCCTCTAGAAGAAGGCGAAAAGCCACGAGTCATCATGCAGTATTTAAACACTGCAGCAAGTTCTTTGGGCATGAAGTTGTATCGCATTGAATCTTCAGCCACGCAAATCGTATTTCGTATCGTAACTGAAAGGGGGCCAAATAAGAAGAAGTAACACAAAAACACGGGGAGTCGCTACAAAAGCGGCTCCCCAAGGAATAAAAGATGCCTAATTGGTGCAACCAAATATTATTCATAAATCACGAAAAAAAAGAGAAAATAGAAAGCATCAAAGAAGCAATAAATAAAGATCAATTGCTTGAATTCGTTTTCCCTCAACCAAAAGATTGGCTATCTCTAGAAAATTGCGATAATGCAGACGAAAGAAAACTAAAAAACATTCAACTTTTTGGATATCCGACAATCATAGATTGGCAATATGCAACACGTGGAACAAAATGGGACATTATTGATGGATCAACAAACAGCATAAGAAAAAGAAATAAAAAATACTATCTCAAAGCAACATACTCTACAGCATGGGGGCCGCCATACGAAACATACGAAGAACTACGAAAAACACATCAATACAATATTCGACTGTATTACTACGAACCACTAATGGACTATGCTGGCAAATACGAAAATGGCATTAATCAACAATGGGTAATAAGCGAAGGAAAAGTGCCAAAAGAAATCATGTCACATTTTGAAGAAGCCGAAGAGGAATATATTAGCACAATGGAAATTATCAATAATGGAGATTAAAATTCCAGGCACAAAATTTAACGTGCTTTCAAAACCAAGCAAAATGAGAGTTAAAGTAAAAGATAAATTACAACAAGTTTATTCGTTCGGTCTAAAAGCAGGCACCACATGCCCAGGCGCCACATACAATCCCAATCATAAATGCACCATTTGTTACGCACAAAAAGGACATTATCTGTATCCAACAAGCGAAGAATCACGATCTGTTCGAACAACATGGACTCAAGAATCCATGAAAACAGAAGCCGGAAGAAAGGCTTGGATTGATGTTCTAAAAAAAGCAGTACACTGGGCAACAAAAAATGTTCAATATTTTCGCAATCACCACAGCGGAGACTACTTCAGTGCCGCATATGTTGACGCATGGCACGCAGTCGTAAGAGAATTCCCTGAAGTAAAATTCTGGAATCCAACTTCTACATACGTAGAGGGAGCACATCCAAATGCAGTAAATCGTATTAAAGAAATGATGCCAAATCTACTTGATCTTGCATCAGAACCAAATGTAATCCTAAGACCGTCAGCAAGAGAAGTAGGTCTTCACAAAATTATAGAAGTCGAAGGATTTGCAGCAGGAACTGGTGTCATTAGCAGAAAGGAACTAAAAGAAATCGAAAATCTTTTTGGTATTGAAATTTGCCCAGCAAAGGAACAAGGAAATGTCTGCGGAGAATGCACCACTTGTTGGGATCGGCCGCTTATCGGAAAATATTATCCAGACCACTAAGTATGTAACAGACGAAGATAGTGACATTGCCGGAACATATCTAATGGGATACATTGAAACATATTTCTGGCACCTACAAGAACTATTCGGCGATCCAGTAGCAGACCAACAAGATAAAGTTACCGCAGAATGGCGATTGCAAAAAGGAAACAGAGTAATTACTATTTATGACTGGAAACAAGAAATCACTCCTCTCGGCTTATATCTCTGGCACATTGGAGCAAAATCACAACAAGACATCCATGATTTTTTTGAAGATTTTCCAGACCTGAAAAAGAGGTGGATAACCACAACAGAAATGCGTGCAAACATTTCCAAATCTCTCAACTGGAAATAAAAATGAACACACAAATAGATACCTGGTTTTCTGGGTTACTGCAAGCAATCTCAGAAGAAGAAAAATGGTCAAGAATCGAAATCATTCAAGAAAGTGAAGAAGGAAATAACCATTGGTTTTTTCATCAACCATTTGAAAATATCACAGAAACAGTGCAAACACTTATCGAACCACAAGAAAAAACTAGCACAATCGTATTTGTTTCAGAAGAAACTTCGGATTACATTTCATTCAAGAAAGGAAACGAACCACTTCAAGAACGACTGTGGACATGGTCAATGATGGGGCCTCTAGACAGGGGTTTTATTAAGCATTGGAAACAAAACAGAGAAAAGAACTAACAAAAAAGGGGGTGGGCAGAAATGCCTGCCCCTGTACTTGCACAAATAAATATGATTATAAATAATGACTAGGCCATTAATAAACGTAATGATGCACGCGATGAAGGAAGAAGCCTTTATCGAAATACTCGAAATTTGGGAGAAAAAATGCCAATTTGACTATAAAACAAATATAAACTTTCACGGATATGCACTTCTTATCGAAATACTCTGGACACATCTCAAAAAGGAACCAGAAGAAAATGATTTCAAACCAGGTGGCAAGTACTACAGAAGATAACAATACAATGATTATCACTATCGAAATATCAAAAAACGAACTTCTTTCAATGATTGACAATGAAGATCGAAACAACAAGGAATACATCAAATCATTTATTGAAAGATTTCATTTACTCAATAAATCTGGATATTTCAACAAAAACAAATATAAATTTATAATGGAGGCATTGCTAAAAACATACCAAACAATGAAAACACACAACAATACAACAGATATTCTCGTAAAACTGTGCCAACGAAGTGAAGAACTAAATCAACAAATCAAAGAACTAGAAAAGGTAAATCCAAATGTATTTCACATTGCAACAAATGAAGAAGTAGAATTCGATCTGTACGACAATTATCAAAAACTAGAAAATGAAAAAGAAATTTTACAAAGTATGGCCTGGTTAGAAGGACAACTCGAAGAAAATAACGCTATGATCAAAATGTTATCAGAATCACTTTTTCCAATTGGAACAAAATGAGCAATGTAAAATCATCAGAAAAATCAGTTTTTAAGTTTATTCTTGGAGAAATAACAAACATCACAATAGAAGTAATCATTGGACTATATCAAGTGATGCTAAGCGTTGCATCAAGCAGGAGATGACAATGGATCCCGCAGCACATGCTGATTACCATTATGAAACACTCCAAAATGAAGAATCAAAACGAGTAGAACAAACAGAAGAATACGCAAGAAAAGTATTTCTGTATCGATTTAGAACAATTCAACAATACAATTATTTAAAAATGGAGCGAATCAAAGCACTGGCACTGTTCAACATCACTGAATCACGCACATTTGAACGAAGAGTACAATACGAAACAAACAATGCAATTCAAAACATCGCAAAAGAAATTGTTGAGTTGGTAGAAATCAGCGGTTTGCACACAGATGATGCAATAAATCTAGAACTATTACTTAAATGGTTTTTTAGCCAAGAACACGTTATTCAAGGAATTGTTCAAAACACTCACGCAGAAACAATGGAAAATTGTCAATTACACTTAGAACGACTAAACAGATTAGATGAACTTAAAAGACAAGAAAATGAATGGAGAAATACAATAAACAATAATCACTACGACCCAGAAGCATTTTAAATGTACGACACAAAACTTCCCTCGCATATAAAAAAAATCGCACGCAAAAAGAAATGGACAAAAAATAATAAAGATTACGATATAAATGGATATATTCTAGAAACATACGAGTTACTAAACAAATTTCCACCAAAACCCAAAAAAGGAATACACCTCACTGACGTTTACAAAAAGCCATGGCATCCAACATTTTCAACACAAAGCAAGTATCACGAAATAGGTAAAAATGAAGGGGGAACATGGGTAACAGCAAATCTTCATTGGTATTTTATTCCTGGAAAAACCAACTATAAATATCACACAAAAAAGGAACTAAAAAAATACTGGAAACACACAGAAAAAGCAAACGGAAACATTCTTGTTCTTAAAGGAAAAAACAATGTCTCGTAAACGCACATTCGGACAAATCCCAGCAGAGCCAGGACCAGTCAGCGAAGGTACCACTTTGACTGTGCATATCATTGCACAAACATTGCCATTTCTCAATGACGACCTATACTGGGAAATAAATGATCTCCTTAAGGAATGGGAAGACGCCCGAGAAGAAGAAAACGAAGCAAGAGAATGTGAAATCGAAGAAGAACTTTCATTTATTTTATACGAAGATGTGTACGATTACCTAAACAGTATCGCTCCACCAGACCATTGGTTTGGCGGGAACGAGGGAGATCCCGCATGCATTGGATGGTGGTCAAATGACCCAGAAGAAGAGGAAAATTGGTAATTTGTCCAATGATTGGACACTACAATGACTCTTGAACAATACGATCTACAAAATATCATTGCAATCACACTTGCAATAGCAGTAGTATTAGCAATGATTGCATTCAACGGCATGGATGACGGAGATGTCGCATGATTAGGATTCTCATCAAATCCGTAAAGTTCGATAACGAAATGGACGGAGAATTTTACGAAATTGAAGACGAAGAAACACAATGGAAAGAAAAAATAATCACACTTGATTGCGAAAAAGAAGATGTAATCGAACAACTACTCAACTACATCAGTGACACATCAGGTTGGTGTGTCACTGAAGTTGATTATAAGGTAGTATGACATGCACGCAAAAACCTGGGAATCCGATTGCGCAGAAAGAAAAGAGTTTGACGCAAGTCTCAACTATGAAAAACAGTGCGATGATTGCGAACTCACATTCAAAGCATATCAACTAGATTATGAGTTGAATGATAACGGACTATGTTTCAACTGCCACTATGCAGTCTTAGAACAGGGATATCTCGACGATATCCACATGACAAGAGACGAACACCCAGAACTCTACGATTATGCTGGGGAAAAATTCATTCGTATCAATGGAGAACGACATTGTTCAGCCTGTCACGATCACGTCAGCGAAGACGCAACACAATGCGTCGCAAAACATGATGTTGGTTGTACCAAATGCTGGTCAAACAACGACAAGTTTTGCGGAAACTGTGGAAAACGACTGCGATCTGATCGACAAAATGATGATGATTATTATAACGACGAGTATAAAATGACAATGGACTACTATTACGAAGTGATGGGGTATAACGACTAGTATCACCGGGGCCTTCGCAAGAGGGCCCCACAGGACAAACCAATGCCAAAAAAGTATTACCTCGTATTGTCATCGTTTCCCGGCTGTTTGCCGGAAGATGGATTTGTAGTAAACACACTCGATGACGTGCACGACAGTGTACAACGAGTAATCGATGATTATAGAGACGGATGGGAATACCAATGGAATGGCAACAAACGAGTAAAAAACGAACACTTTGAAGTAATCAAATGCTACAGCCCAACAAATAAAAAGCGACTTATTGGAGCACACATCGAATATTCCCAATACGGAATGGGAGTAACCGTAGAGATGCGGGAAATCGACTACAGCACGGCGAAAGGATGGCAATAATGATTCGCTACGGACACTACGACAACGCCGCAAAGATGCTTGACGAACTTGATCCAGACGAAAAATACGAAGTTATCCGTGAATGGGAAAAAGCCATTTACGAAAACGACGCGATTCAAACAGCAGCAGATGCACATTTTCTTTTGCGCCGAATGTTGCACGACGCACTCGTGCGACAAGACCAACCAGAATATGATTTTGATGCACCATTTGAAGCAGATTGGTAATCGAAATAAAAAATGGCCACACAAACCACAACAATAAAATCATACGAAACTCTTCAATGCGCAATTAAAAAAGTAGTTGACGCACACTACAAAATCTCAGACAGATACGAAATAACATACAGAACAATAAGTCCAGAACAGGCAAATTTGTTCTTTTCAAAAACAATACAACAACAAGAAGAGAATATGAATATTATCTGTTCTAGTCTTCATGATATTCTTTTTCAAGCAGGAATGCCTAACGACATCGCATTTGAAATCTCACGATTTACAAAAACCGTTCTTGAATCAGCAGAAAGTTCGGAACAATTTGCAAATTACGCAACACTTCTTCAAGAAAATGAAGAAATGAATAGGCGTATTGAAGAAATAAAGAAAATGTTTTAAGGAAACATAAATATGAACTCTCCGGAAAAATACAACGGTTGGAACTCATACGAAACCTGGCTATACAACATTCATTACGGATTTGACTATCACCAAGAAATCTGTCAAGATATCATTGAAGAAGGAAAACAAAAAAATTACACCAAAGAAGAAATAGAAAACGCAGTATACATGTCACTAAGAGAATTAATCAATGAGGATCTTGAAAACACTGAACTAGAAACAGAAAAACTTACTTTTTTCGCAAAATCAATTCTACAAGCAGGAATACGAGAAGTTGACAAAAATGAAATTGCACGAGCATACACAGAAGAAGCAATGAGTGAATATTGGGAGAATAAGTAAAATGAGATTTTTTCGTTTTTTTCGCAAGCGACCAATGTTTCTTCTTCTTGAACTACTAAAGGAAAAGCAATGACACAAATCTCAGATGAGCCATATACCATCTTTCGAGAAACTCAACCGGATGAAATCCCAGACATAAAAAATGAACCATATGTCATCGTTATTACCATTCGAGAAGATGACATGATTCATGCATTTAATATGAACAACATTCGAGATACAAAAGAAAATGCACAAACGTTTTCAAAGATTCTCTCTCGACAACGCTATAAAGATAGTGGCGTAACAGACGCCATTGACGACTGTTATGCTGCTATCTGCAAAGCGGTTTGTAAGGAAATGTTGCAACCATGAATATCAAAGAACTAGCAGATGACCTTGTGTACGGCGTTATGGACTGGGCCGTAGATATGGACGAATGTCAAGGAATGGACGTTGCTGAACGTATGAAATACACAGCAATGTGTTGTAATGACCTTTTAGAAAAAATTACAGGAGAATCAGAACAACGCATTATTCAAACATATTTGATTGATAATCTCCTTGAACAAACAGATGATTACCTACTAGCAACAGCGCATTGGAAACTTGAAACTCCAGAAAATCTTGCACAAGCAATCAAAAACGGCAAAGCATTCCTTGAAAGGAAAAACAATGACTGATATTGAGCGCCAACAAAAAGCCGCCGCAGATATTCTCAAAATCGCAAACGAAAACGGTCTTGTTTGCATCATCTGGACACTCGAAGACGCAGAAGAAGCGTTGTGTCAACAACTCAACAATAATAATATGCCTCTCGAAAAAGACGAAATACTCAATCTCGCCGGAGAACTGCTAGACAAATACGAAAGCCAAATCGAACAACAATCTATTGAACTCGGATGGCATATTATGCGAATCGGCGCAGAAGACATTGTAGACGGACTTCTTGAAATCAGCAACATCAACAAAAATAAAATGACACAAGAAGCAAACACACTAAGAAGCATTCGATTTTGGACAAACAATGGATCTTAAAAACATTGAAACAGAAGACCTGCTAAAAGAGTTAAGAATGAGAGGAGATGTTGTACTTTCATCCTGGACAATAGAAGACCTAGAAACAGAAATCGAATACCAGGCACATCGTCAAGGAATAGAACTTGACGATAAGGCTCCAGTTATAGAACTCGCCGCACTTGCTCTCAAAGAACTTGCAAACAGACTAGAATCATCAATGATAGAAACGTCATACGAAATCATTGTAAACAAATGCAATGATATTATAGAAAACCTGCAAGAAACGGGGTGGATTATAAACTACCCAACAGAATAAAACGCACAATCTAATAAAAAAGTACCTAGTAACTATACACATAGTTACTAGGTACTACATACAAAGGAAAAAACAATGTTTAAGGCAAAATCTGGATCATTTACCTTTCAAATCGGCAAACTTACCGTTTCAGTAGGGTTCACACCATCGCACTACTGTTCCAATCAAGTGTACACCGGAAAAATCGTACACGAACCAACACAACTAGTAACCTCAGAAAATGCAGAAGTAGCCGTCATCACAAAAAAGGGAAAGTTCATCACAAACATATTTTTTGAATGCGGCCATGATCAAGTCGCAGGATGGGTAACACCACAAGAGTTCATCGAAGGACTTCAAAAAGTTATCACATTTACACAAATCCGCAAAAAGCCAAAGACAAAACCAGTTACAATGTGGCAAGTAAGAGAAGGAATCGATTGGAATCGACAATACTGCACACAGCAAGAGGCTTCAGATGCAGCAAAAAACATGATCGAATCGTGGAAAGCACTATATCCAACAGCACAAATCGACATAAAAGAAAGTGAGGGACTCGTATCTCAAGCAACAATACAAGTAAAAGACCTACACGACGTTACACTTTTTGTCGAGCAAGTGCAGCAAACCAAAAATACAAAGGAATAAGCAATGCCTAACTGGTGTGAAAATCGAATGACCATTGCGCATACTGACCCAACAAAAATTGATGAAGTTGTTGAAGCAGCAAAAAATGGACATCTTTTCAACTACTTTGTTCCTATGCCAGAGGAACTTGTAAATACAAAAGCACAATACATCGAAGAAAACAAACTAACAGAACATCAAAAATCGCTTATTGAAAAGTATGGCGCAAAAGATTGGTATGACTGGTCACGAATGAACTGGGGAACAAAATGGGACATAGACAACCCAAGAATCAGCACCATTTATTCTCATAACAACAAAACCTGTGTAGATATTGATTACGAAACGCCATGGACAACTGCAAACGAAGCACTCATTGCCGCAGTCAAAAAAGGATTTATTGTAGAAAACTTTTACATCGAAGAGGGTGTAGGATTTTGTGGATATTGGCAAGGCGCACTTAACGAATATGACGACCCAGTCTATGACGATACGTGCATTGAATATAGTCACGAAAACATCGGAACAGAAGAAGAAATTGATGAATTTATTGAAAATCGTGTACCAAAAATCATTGATGAAAAGTTTTCACTTCGAGAGCGATTTCTAAACGCCATCGATTTATAAACAACAACCCCCCGTCGATAACACGGCGGGGGGACTCTCAAAGGATACAACAATGGGTCTTGATCAATGGGCAGTTGCATATAAGTACGAACTAAAAGAAAATGGGTCTCTGCAGACAATTGAGACAACAATTGCGCAATGGCGCAAACATCCAAATCTGCACGGATATATTGAAAATCTTTACCGCAGCAAGTTTCCTGAATCAGACGAAGATTTTAACTGCATCGAATATGAGTTTAGCGAAGAAGATATTCACAACCTAGAAAAAGCCATTGAAAATAACGAACTTCCACATACAACCGGGTTTTTCTTTGGCGAATCTCGTGCCACAGAAAAAGAAAAAGATATTGAGTTTATCAAAAAAGCAAAAGAATATATGAAAGAAGGATGTAGAATCTGTTATAATTCCTGGTGGTAACAGTTAAAAACACAGCGAAAAAGGGTAGGGGGATTTATCCCTCCACCCTTTTTTTATGTAAA
>OGVX01000038.1_pt1 | contig 10758 bp, 11 predicted proteins | sample 1575851 | NCBI WGS metagenome assembly OGVX01 (sample SAMN07581529, study PRJEB24739) | freshwater metagenome | place: Singapore | collected 2015-01
ATATACGTAAGTTAAAAGTAGTTTCTGATAGAAAAATCAGAGCGAATAGAGAAAATGCTAAAAAGAGTACAGGACCTGTAACTTTTGAAGGCAAACAAAAAGTATCAGGCAATGCCATCACGCATGCTTTAACAGCAGAGCGTTTGGTAATTATCGGCGAAAATCTTGAAGAGTTTCATGCTTTTAAAGAAAGTATGCTGAAAATCTATGAGCCAGTTGGAGCTTATGAAGAGGAAATTTTCATTAAAATTGTAGAAATTAAATGGAAACTTCGAAGAGTAACTTCAATTGAGACTGGAATTTTTGGTAATGAAATTTTAGAATTTGATGCAGATAGCAACAAACCTAAATTTTCAGACAAGATTCTTGGACAAAGTTTTACTCATCAACATCAAAAATCTGTTAACAAAAATCAATCTTTAATTGGTGTTGCATTTACCAGAGACTCCAATGCTGGAAGCGCTTTGTTAAAGCTTAATACCATTGAAGGGAGATTGATTAGTAGAAGTCAGATGTATGAGGATCTTCTTTTTAGAGCTCAGAAAAGAAGAAAAAAAGGAGGTAGAAAATGAAAAAAATTCATCCTTCTAAAATGAGTTATTATGCACGTAATAAAAGGCTTTTTTTATCAAATTCAAGGTACAAAAGTAACTACCGTGTCAAAACAAAGCCAACTTATACCAATGCATTTTTTAACACTCTAATAAAAGAGGAATGTTCTAAATTTTTAAAAGAAAATGGTGAACAGATCAGAATAGAAAATCCTGCTTTGTATAAATCTATAAGCGGAAAAACTTTAGCATCAGAAACATCTAAACCAGAAGAGGTTAAAGAAAAAAAATCTTATGATGAGTTAGATGAATATCAGAAAATGAGAGATGCGCAGAGAAAAGCTGAACTTGAAAAAGCTAGAGCGCAGTTAAAAAAGAATGAAGTTAAAATTAACTTTGTTAGGCCACAAAAAGATTGGTCAGTATATGGAGGCTGGGTAAATGCTCATGAACCTTATTACAAAGGTAAATTAGGTTATACGCAGGCTTGGAGAGAAGAAAAGCCAGAAAGGGAATATTATTGAGGATTTGAGAGAATCAGAATAGAGTGGTGCTTACTAATAAGGCGAACTTTGTAATGGGAAGCTGTATTTAGTGAGTGTCCTCTATCTCTCTTTAGCATTTTCCCTAAATTTTTATGACTGAAATTGTAATTATTATTACCTGTGCCGTTGTGGTTGCATTTATTGCCTATAATTTTTTTAAAAGCAAAAATGGTGGCGACAATAATTTATTAAGCTCACAGCTTGCAGATTTAATTGTTCGTTTTTCTAAAGTTGAAGAGGCGACAAAAAATATTTCAAGCACTCAAATATCCATTGATAGTACCTTTAAGAACTTTCAGAGCATGCTGGATGACAGACAAGAAAGAGGAGCTTTTTCTGAGATGGAACTTGAGAAATTATTAAAAGATAGACTTCCTTCGCAGTATTTAAAATTTCAACACACTTTAAGTAATAACAAGAGAGTAGATTGTCTAATTGATTTAGGTGAAAATTCACAAAAGATTGGAATCGATTCAAAGTTTGTTCTTGATAATTATAAACATCTTCGTTCTGCTAAAACCGAAGAAGAAATTAAAAAGTTTAAGAAATTATTTGAAGAAGATGTTCTTAATAATGTTAAGAAAATATCAAACGATTACATTATAGCAGGCGAAACCACTCCCCACGCCATCATGTTCGTAAGATCGGAAGCTGTTTATAGAGAAATTAGCGACAGTAATTTAATTTCTAAAGGGTTAGAAAAAAATGTTTTGATAGTTTCGCCTTCATTACTTTGGGGATTATTAAATACTTTACGGATGTTTTTAAAAGACTCTGAGATGAGCAAGAAAGCTCAAGTGATTATTAAGGAAATTGGTGTGATTGGCAAAGATATAAGCCGTTTAGTTGAGAGAGTTGCTGATGTTGAAAATCGTTTTAATCAAGTCAGTGAACAATTTAGAGGCATTAAAGTTTCAGCAGATAAAATTCAAAGCAGAGCTGAAAAGATCCAAGAATTAGAGTCTAAGGATGAGATTACTAAATGAACTACGTTTTTTATGATTTTGAAACATCGGGTAGATCCAGTTCTTGGGATCAGATTATTGAAGTGGGCGCTGTTTTAGTAAATGATGATTTTCAAGTTTTAGCAGATCCACTTAATATTCGATGTTCCTTAAAACCTGGTCTTGTTCCAGAGCCTTATGCATTAATTGTAAATAACACCACCCCACAAATACTTCGTAAAACAAATTTATCTCACTATGGAATGATTTCACAAATGTATGAGCAATTTTCTAAGTGGTCGCCTGCAATCTTTGTTGGATATAATTCAATTTCTTTTGACGAAGAATTCTTGAGAAAAAGTTTATTTAAAACTTTAAATGAACCATATCTGACTCAATATAGCGGAAATAAGAGGGGTGATATTTTAGGTCTTATTCGTACAGCGCATTTGTATTATCCAAATTGTATTAAAACTCCAATGAGTGATAAGGGGAATGCTGTATTTAAATTAGATGAATTGACGGAGATGAATGGAATTAAACATGATCAAGCACACACCGCTTTATCCGATGTCATGGCAACCATTGAGATTGCAAAAATTATAAAAAATAAAGCTCCATCTGTTTGGAAGGCAAGTTTGATGACTACAAGTAAGACGGAAGTAAATTCCATTGTTGAGAAAGAAAAGATATTTTGCGTGAATGAATACTTTTATGGCAAAGCTCGTCCTTTTGTGGTCACCTTTGTTTGCTTTCATCCAAAGTATAACTGGCCGCAGTGTTTTGATTTAAAATCTGATCCAAGCATTTATTTAAAAATGCCTTATGCGCAGTTGAAGGAAGAATTAAAGAAAAGTCCTAAAGTTATTCGCAGCATCAAAAATAACAAACACCCAGTTATAATGAGTCCAAATTATGCGGTAAATTTTGAAGGATATAAACAATTAGGAAGTGAAAAATTATTAGAGCGAGCCAATATGATACAATCGAATAAAGAATTTAAAGATAGAGTTGCTAAAATTTTAACTGAAGAGGCCGATGAGAAAGAAGCTTTAGATTCGCAGGTAGGTCTTATGGCAGAGGAGAGTATTTATGCAGGCGGATTTGCAAAACCTGAAGATCAAAAGATGATGGTTGATTTTCATAAATCCGATTGGAAGGGAAAACTTCATTTAAGTGAAAAGTTTTCTGATGAAAGATTTTCTTATTTTGCAAAACGATTAATCTATGAAGAAAATCCTGAGGTGTTAGGTAAAGATGAATATAAAAAAATTCATCGTGCCATTGCAGGGCAAATTTTAAGCACCAATGATGAAAAGTGGAATACCGTTCCAAAAGCTTTTAAAGATATTGATGATTTAAGAGTGAAATATGATGAATTAAAGGATGAAAAAACCTTAGCCATGCTTGATGATTTAAGCGAATATATTGAGGAAATTCAGAAAAAATACGAGGCAGCTTAAAGGTTTTAGATGATATTTAAAGATTTAAAAATTAAAAGCAAAGACATCACTCCAAAACATATCTTTGAAAAACGAAGATTATTATTAAAGAGCGGAGCCTTAGGTTTATTAGCATTAAATTTATCTCTAACAGATGTTGTTGCAGAGGCTAAATCTGAAAAACTTGCCTCTAAATTAAATCAAAAATATTCAACCAATGAAAAGAAAACCTCTTTTAAAGATGCAACGAGTTATAATAATTTTTATGAGTTTGGTATGGATAAAGATGATCCCGCTCGCTATAGCAAAAGTTTAATCACTCGACCTTGGACTGTTAGCGTTGAAGGGTTAGTGCAAAAACCTCAAGTATTTGATTTTGATAGTTTAATAAAACTTTCTGCTTTGGAGGAGAGAGTTTATCGAATGCGCTGCGTTGAGGGATGGAGTATGGTTATTCCTTGGAATGGTTTTTCATTATCAAATTTATTAAATAAAGTAGAACCTTTAGCTAGTGCAAAATATGTTGAGTTTGTAACTCTTGCAGATCCAAAACAAATGCCAGGATTAAGTTCAACGGTTATTGCTTGGCCTTATTTAGAAGGACTTCGTTTAGATGAGGCGATGAATCCTTTAACGCTTTTAACCTTTGGAATGTATGGAGAAGTTTTGCCAAATCAAAATGGTGCACCTGTTCGAATTGTAGTTCCTTGGAAGTATGGATTTAAAAGTGCAAAGTCTATAGTTAAAATAAGATTAACTGATAAAGAACCTGTCACCAGTTGGCATCGAACAGCACCCATGGAGTATGGTTTTTATTCCAATGTAAACCCTAATGTTTCTCATCCTCGTTGGTCTCAATCTACTGAGCGTAGAATTGATGGTCGCAATGTTTTCTCATCTAAAATTAAAACAGAAATGTTTAATGGTTATGGAGAACATGTTGCAGGGCTTTATGCAGGCATGGATCTTAGAAAATTTTATTAATTCATAATGAATATCAATTTATCAAAGCGCATTGTTTTTGTGCTTGGATTAATTCCTTTGGTTCGATTATTTGTTTTAGGATTTTTAGATCAATTAACAGCAAACCCTATTGAATTTATCACTAGATCGACAGGCACTTGGACGATTACTTTTTTGTGCTTAACACTTGCTATGAGTCCGCTTCGTTGGATTACAGGTTTTTCTTGGTGGGTGCAGTTTCGAAAAACTTTAGGTTTGTTTACTTTCTTTTATGGATTTTTGCATTTTACCATTTGGTATTGGTTAGATCATGATTTTAATTTTGTAGCGATGATCAGTGATGTGATTAAAAGACCTTTTATTACTGCTGGTTTTATTGCCTTTGTTATTATGAGTTTACTTGCATTAACTTCTAATCAAAGAGCGATGCGTTTGCTTGGGGGAAAGTGGAAGATGCTTCACCGCTTTATATATTTAATAGCCATTTTAGCCATTATTCACTACTCCTGGCATAAGGAGGGGAAAAGGGATTTTGTAGTGGTTTACACTTATACAGGGATTATATTTTTTCTATTATTTATTCGCATCCCTTTAATAAAAAGATTAATTACAAAATAAAGTTAAGTAGTCTAGTTGACAATTAAAGTATGGTTATTATGTTAAACTCATAACAACTCAAGAGATTCTATGCCAACCATTAAAGTAACCGATGAAACCTTCGATCAAGTCGTATTAAAAAGCGATAAACCTTTCGTACAAAGATTCACAGCAGAATGGTGTGGCCCCTGTAAAATGATAGCTCCTCTGCTTGAGGAATTGTCTGTTGAACTTGGTGATAAAGTTTCATTTGGTAGTCATAACATTGATGATGAACCCAACACTCCGACCCGTTTTGGTGTGAGAGGTATCCCCACTATGATTTTGTTTAAAGGTGGAAAAGCAATTGATACAAAAGTTGGCGCTTCTTCTAAACAACAAATCAAAGATTGGATTTTATCTAAAATCTAATTAAGATTTAAAACTTCACCCATTAAGTACAGCGATCCGGTAATGATGATGATGGCGTTTGGATCTTCATTTGCAATCTCATGAAGTGCTTCTGTTATTCCTTTTGAGGTATTTGCTTTGATACCAAATTCATTTGCAACCTTTGCTAAAACTTTTGGATCTTGCGAATTGTCCTGATTTGGAATTGCAATTGTTTTAAGGGCGGTGATGGTGGATGAGAAATGTTTTAGAAATACTTTTGCATCTTTAGTATTTAACATACCAAGGATCATATAGATTTTTTTATTTTTTAAAGTATCTAAAAATTTATGAACGGCTTCTGCTGCAGCTTCATTATGTGCACCATCTAGATACAGTTGATTGTTTGGATTAATATATTCAAGTAACTTTCCTTTTGTAATTTTCTCTAATCGTGCTCGGTGTTTTGTATTTTTTAAGGCTTGATTGAGTTTGTTTATATCAAGTTTTTTTAATATCTTTTGTGCTGCTGCAATGGCGGTGCCTGCATTAATGAGTTGATGATCACCATTTAGGGAGGGTAAATCTAGATCAAATAGAGATTGGTCATCTTGATAGATAAATCTTCCATTTTCTTTACTTACCTGAAAATCTTCACCAAAGATAAATCTTGGTGAATTATTATTTTCTGTTTCTTTATCAATTTGCTTTAAAACGGTTGAGGATTGTTTTGCTACAATAATGTTAGTATCTTGTTTTAAAATCCCACACTTCTCTTTTGTAATTTTCTCCAATGTATCTCCTAAAAACTCCATGTGATCGTAGCTGATAGGGGTTATGATTTGTGCAATGGGGTTATTAATAACAGCTGTGGTATCTAGTCTTCCACCAAGACCGCATTCTAAAATTGTATAATCTGCGGGTTGTTTTAAAAACGCAAGATAGGTTGCAGAAGTGGTTGCCTCAAAAAAGGTTAAACTAATGTTGTTTTTTTGGATGGTTTCCATGGTCTCTTTTAAGACTTCATTGAGCAATTCATCGCTAATTTCTTTATCTTTTAAGAGGATCCGTTCGTTAAATCGTTGCAGATGTGGTGAGACATACATGTTTACAGATTTGCCGTGATGCTCAAGGATGGATTTTAAAAATGCACAAGTGGAACCTTTACCTTTAGTGCCAACACAATTGATAACGTTTTTTAATTTATCTTGAGGATTATTAAGTTTTTGAAGAAGAATTTTTATTCGATCTAAGGATAAATCTATTTTTTTAGGATGGAGGCTGAGTAATTGATCCAAGAGGGCTTTGTTGTTGCTCGCTGATGGTATTTGAGTCACTTAGAAAGACCTTATTTTTATTTGTAAGTTGCGATATTAAAGTACTTATCACTTTTGGTAAATCTTTTCTTTCTACCACTAAATCAATTTGACCTTTCTCTTGTAAATATTCTGCTGTTTGAAATTCTGGGGGAAGTTCTTCTCTAACGGTTTCTCTAATCACTCTTGCTCCTGCAAATGCTATGAGCGCTTTTGGTTCTGCAATATTAATATCTCCTAATAAAGCAATGGATGCTGTGGTTCCACCGGTTGTTGGATCAAGACAAACTGAAATGAATGGAAGTTTTTCTTGCTTTAATGAATTAATCGCTGCAATCATTCTTGGCATTTGCATGAGCGAAAAATTAGACTCTTGCATTCGCATACCGCCACTTGTTGAAAAAAACACATAGGCAAGTTTATTGGCATAAGCAAATTCAGCGCCTGCAACAAATGCTTCCCCTGCAGCTCGGCCAACGGATCCCCCCATAAAATTAAAATTCATAGCACCTGCAACGAGATAAACATTATTTACTTTTCCTGTTGCAAGCATCACCGAGTCATGTTGACCTGTTTCTTCTCTAGCTTGCTTTAATCGCATGCTATAATTTTTTGAATCTGTAAATAAAAGAGGATCATCGATGGCGGGTAGCATGGGTGATATTTCTTGATATTGTCCTTGATCAAATAAAATTTGAAAGCGCTCTTTTGGATCAATGCGGTGATGTTTGTTACATTTATTACAAACGTATAAATTTTCCTTTAGGTCTTGCTTGTAGAGAACGGCACCACAAGAACAATTTTCCCACAACTTTCCTTCTGGACCAATTTTTACACGGAATAAATTTTTGATCTTAGGTTTAATTCGTTTAAACTTATCGGTAATCCAGTTCATTGTATTTTAGATCTTAGAGATTTTACTATTTTGTTAAGTGTTTTTACAGGACTCTTCTTCGCTTTTAATGAGTCCGTAATTCCTTTGCATAATTGACTCCCCACCACTAAGCCATCTGCAGCTTTTAAAGATTTAATAGTTTTTTCTGTTATTCCAAATCCAATGACGATGTTTTTGTCTTTATTAATTTTTTTTATTTTAAAATAATTATTTAATATTTTCTTCGGTGTGACTTTTAGTTTCCCACCCGTGGTTGATAACATGGAAATGTAATAAATCATGTCGTGCGAGTGTTTTATAATCTGTTTCATTCGCTCATTTGATGTTGTTGGAGCGATAAGCTGTACAAAACTGATGTGATATTTTTTACATTTTTCAGCAAAATTTTTATTTTCTGGAAAGGGCAGATCCACCACAATAAGCCCATCCACACTTGCGTTTTTGCATCTTTGTAAGAATTTATTTTCACCGTATTGAAGGATTTGATTGTAATAGCCCATCAAGATGGTGGGTTTTGAAAGTTCTGTTTTTTTAAAATTTTTAACAATTTCAAATACATCATTTAATTTTATTCCGTTCTTTAAAGCTCGATATGAACTGTTTTGAATTTGTTTACCATCTGCAACAGGAGTGTTGTGTGGTATTCCAATTTCACAAATATCAACAAAGGGTGAAATTGATTTTAAAATATCTAAAGTCATTTTTTTATTAATATCACCTGCAACAATATAAGTGAGAAGAGCTGGTCTTTGTTCTAATTTACAATTTTCAAAAGCGAGTGTGATGTTTTCATTAATCATGATTTTTACCAAGTCGCTTTGTTAAAATTAATTCATCTTTTTTTGCATCCCCGCAAGAATTTACAACGATGATGGTATCTTTACTTAATTTTGGTGCAAGTTTGATAGCTTCTGCAAAGGCATGGGATGGTTCAAGGGAAGGTCTAATCTTTTCCATACTTGCAACTAATTTATAAGCAGCTAATGCTTCTTCATCGGAGGCAGAAGTGTAGCGTGCTCTTTTTGCATCTTTTAAAAAACAATGAAGAGGGGAGACACCTGGATAATCTAAACCCGCACTGATAGATCGTGTCTCGCTAATTTGCCCCTCTTTATCTTGTACTACATATTGAGCGGCGCCATGTAAAATTCCAATTTTGGATTTATTCGTAAGAGGGGCTGCATGCAGTCTACTATTATTAGGTCCTCCAGCCTCAACGCCAATAAACTCAACTTGAGATTTATTGTAATCCATAAATGAATTCCAAAAACCAATTGCAGAAGATCCACCACCTACACAATTAATTAATTTTAATTTCTTTGGAACTTTTCCAAATTCTTTTTTGATTTGAACAATAAGTTCCCTTGAAATTTGTGCGGTACTCCATGCACAAATTTTAACGAATATATTAGGTCCTACCGTTGAGCCAACACACATATGGGTGGTGTCGCAATTTGAAACCCAGTAACGCATACATTCTGAAACCGCATCCACTAATGTTTTGCTGCCAGAATCTACCGGGATAATTTCTGCACCATTTGCACGGATGGCATCACAATTTGGTTTTTGGCGTGCCATATCTTTAGTGCCCATAAATATTTTACATTTAAGTCCAAATTTTTTAGCGGCCATGGAAAGCATTTTTCCAGCATACCCTGCGCCTGTATCGCCAATGATATATTTTTTACCTGCGTGTTTACAAATAAGTGCGTGCACGATTGCATTATAAATTTTATGTGCTCCACCTTTTGCCTCACTTACAACTTTTGCATAAATCTGAGCACCGCCTAATTGATGGGATAAGTTATAAAGCTTTATAAATGAAGTAGGGGTACCTACGTAGTTTTTAAAATAATAGTCTCGTTCTTTGATAAATTTTTTGTCTCTTCTTAATTTATTAAAGAGTTTTGTAAGATCTTCGATGGGTTTTTTAAGCGTTTCAGGAACATAGTTACCGCCAAATTTGCCAGCATATAAATAGTTTTTATCATGCTGATCGATGACGGGTTTTCCTTTTTGTATTCTAATCATGATTTAACTTTATCTAAAAATTCTATAATTTTTTCATTACTTTTTACACCAAGGCTACTTTCTACCCCTGCTGATACATCAACGCCAGTAGGATTGTACTTTAAAATTTCATCCACATTATGAATATTTATAGAGCCAGCAATTAAATAAGGTTTTGTTATTTTAAGTTTTTGTAAAATTTTCCAATCAAACTTTGCAGTTTTTTCCATAGCAGGACTGTCAAAGATTAACATATCTACTTCATCTTCAAATTGTGAGAATGTTTTTGCACTATTTTCATCAGTTACTCGAATGGCTTTAATAATTTCTTTATTAAATTTTTGTTTTAATTCTTTAATTCTTTTTACATCTTCGTGACCGTGCAATTGAAAGCAATCAAAGTAATCTTTAATTTGCTCTATAAATTCATCCTTTGCATTTACTAATACCGCAACTCTTTTTACATTTTGTGGAATATTTTTAGTCAATTCCTTTGCTTGTTCTGGCGTTAGGTTTCTTGGTGATTTTGGATAAAATACAAATCCTAAATAATCAACCTTATGTTTAATTGCAGTTTGAATGGTTGTGGCATCAGTCATGCCGCAAATCTTAACTTTTGGATGCATTTAAATTAAAGCGTTTAAAACTTTTTTGATATTAGCTTTAGGATTTCCTTTAGTGATATCACGACCAATTACAAGGTGGGTTGCACCAAGTTTTAATGCTTGTTTAGGGGACATCACTCTTTTTTGATCTTGAACTTTATTTGATATTCTAATTCCAGGGACAACAATTTCAAAATTTCTTGAAACTTTTCTAACTTTTTTTATTTCATGAGCTGAACAGACAATTCCGTGAATTTTTGCAAGTTTTGCTGTTTGTGCTAGTTTTTGAACTTGTGATTCAACACTTGTACTAGATCCCATTTGTTTTAAATCTTTATTCGATAGTGAGGTTAAAATTGTAACCGCTAGTATTTTTAATTTTTTATTCGTCTCAGATTGTGCTTTCTTTGCAGCCTTCATCATCTCTAATCCACCACTTGCATGAATGGTTAGATAATCAGGACTTACATCTTTTAAACTTTTGATTGCTTTATAAACTGTATTAGGAATGTCTTTTAATT
>OGVX01000039.1_pt1 | contig 10720 bp, 11 predicted proteins | sample 1575851 | NCBI WGS metagenome assembly OGVX01 (sample SAMN07581529, study PRJEB24739) | freshwater metagenome | place: Singapore | collected 2015-01
AAAAAAAAAAAAAAAAAAAAAAAAAAAAAAAAAAAAAAAAAAAAAAAAAAAAAAAAAAAAAAAAAAAAAAAAAAAAAAAAAAAAAAAAAAAAAAAAAAAAAAAAAAAAAAAAAAAAAAAAAATAAAATCAATTCGATTTATTCGGAAATGCAGGCTGAATTAAGTAGACTCAAAAAGAAAATAAAAGAAAATAAGGAAAACACAAGTCAACTTACGGCTATATTGAGGGCCAGACAAAAAGTTGAATTAGTAAAAGTTCCGTTGTTCATTGAAATGATTGAAGAAGCAGTTGAAAATGGAATGAGTGTGGTTGTATTCTGTAATTTCACAGAAACAATTGAAGCGTTGTCAGATAGATTGGGGACAAAATGTATTGTAAATGGTGATCCCAAACATGTAAAAAATAGACCAAATGGAGTTGGATAACGCGTTTAATCAGTGTGACCGAGAGATCGCTACCAGATTTGATTTTAAAAATACCGACACAAAAATCGAAAAAACTGGCTTGAAAGTTGTTTTGGAATCCAGCACAGAGGAGAGAGCTAAGGCTGCGCTTGATGTTTTCAAGGACAAGTTGATTAAACGTAATGTCTCACTGAAACACCTAGATGCTGGTGAACCAGCGTTAAGTGGAAAGACTTACCGAATTAATTGTGAATTCAAAGAAGGCATTTCAACTGAGAATGCTAAGAAAATTGCGAAGTTTCTAAAGGAAAATGGCCCAAAATCACTTAAGACGCAAATACAGGGTGAAGAGCTGCGAGTATCCAGTAAAAGTCGGGATGATCTACAAACTGCAATTGCTCAAGTTAAAAAAGAAACATGGGATTTTGCGGTTCAATTTACTAATTACCGATAATTAATTTGATTTAAGGATAACTTGAAAACTAATCGGTTAGGTGTTGCTTATGGCATAGGTGCCTATGTGATTTGGGGATCGCTTCCAATTTATTGGCGGTGGTTAGATAAAGCTTCAGCATATGAAGTTTTGGCAAATCGGGGTATCTGGTCGCTAGTGGTCTGTTTGATTTTTCTTACCTTCCAAAAACAATTGCGATCTACCTTAAAATTGATTAGAAATGTAAAGACTTTTTTAATTCTACTAACTTCTTCATTCTTACTGACTTTGAACTGGGGAATTTACATATGGGCGGTATCTGTAGATCGAGTAGTTGAAGCTTCCCTTGGCTACTACATGACACCCTTGGTTGTAGTTTGTTTTGGCGTACTCGTACTGAAAGAGAAATTGCGATTTGCACAAAAACTATCACTAAGTTTTGCAGGCGTTGGCGTTAGCGTTTTGACTATAGCTTTTGGACAGTTACCACTTGTGGCCTTTGGTTTAGCCCTGAGCTGGGGAACTTACTCGCTAATAAAGAAGAGACTTGATGCTGGATCCTTAGAAACTTTGTCTATCGAGATGATTTTTGCGTTAATCCCGAGTGCAACATATATGTTCTACTTAATGAGCAAGAATGAGGCTCAGTATGGATCTGAACTTTGGTTCTCATTAATACTTATGACCTCTGGCTTAGTGACCGTAATTCCACTTTTAATGTTTAACTCTGCCGCAACTAGCCTGCCATTAACTATTACTGGATTATTAGGTTATATAAACCCAACAATTATGTTTTTAGTTGGTTTTATAGTTTTTCATGAGCCACTAACTTTTTCTAAAATCTTTGGATTTATTTTCATTTGGACCGCACTAATTTTACTAGGAATTGATATGTATCGATCAGGTAGAGCGGTTAATCAAAGCAAAAGTTAAGTTATTTAAAGCTTCTTTTGCAGCTCCTGCTGGAAGATCCACAAGTAACTCATTTGCCTCTTTGGCAACTTGAATTAAGTACTCCTGAACCTTCTTTAAAGCTTTATGCTTTCTAAGTTCTGAAATCACATTTGGTAAATCTTCTTCACTAATTGGTTTATTCAACTTATGAATTAAATCTTTGTCTGCTGGATCATTATCAGCCATTACAAAAAGAGTCACCAAGGTTGGAATTCCCTCTTTAAGATCTGTGCCAGGTGTTTTACCAGAGGCTGTTTCATTGCTTGCGATATCTAATAAATCATCCGCCACTTGAAATGCAACACCGATTTTTTCACCAAATTTAGTGACTGTCTCAACGACCTTTGGTGAGGCTCCTGATAGAAGTGCGCCAAAGCGCGCACTTGTTGCAATCAAAGATCCAGTTTTATCGGCCACTACTTTCATATAGTGATCGATTTGCGAAAGACCTTCGCTTTTTCCTTGAGTTTCCTTTATTTGACCAATCACTAAACGCTCAAAAGTCTTTGCTTGTAATTTAACCGCTTCAGGTCCGATATCAGCCAACATGTCAGAAACCTTAGAAAATAGGTAATCTCCAGTAAGAATTGCAACTGCGTTATCCCATTTCTTATTTGCACTAATTACACCTCTTCGTAGTACAGCATCATCCATTACATCGTCGTGATACAAAGTAGCAAGATGTGTTAATTCGCAACAAACGGCTGCTTTAATGATGTCGTAATTGGTTGGGTCGCCAAATTGTGCTGAAATTAGTGTTAGTAACGGTCTAAGCCGTTTACCGCCAGCTTCTACCAAGTGCCTAGAGGTTTCAACAACAAGTGGGTAATCCCCTTTTATGTGAGCTCGCATTAAATCTTCGACTTTTTTCATGTCGGCGATTAATGATGTCTCCAGTTGCTTGTCTAGATTTGGAATACCTACTTGATTCATTTATTTAATAAAGGTAGAAAAGTTTTCGGCGACATCAAGAAGTATTGCAGGTGCTACTCCCAGTACTACTGAAATTACAGTTGCGATAGTAATTGAAATTCTGCTTTTCACACTTGGGATAATTACTGACACTGATTCATTTATTGGATCAGTGAAAAACACCATGATTATTACCCGGATATAGAAGAAAGCAGCAATCGCACTAGTTAGAACACCAGTAACAACTAAAGCAATATTTCCTGATTGATATGCTGCGGAAAAGATTGCAAACTTACCAATAAATCCGGAAGTAAGTGGAATTCCGGCAAAACTTAGAAGTAAGAAAGCAAATACAGCACCTACTACCGGAGACTTCTTCCCCAGGCCAATCCATCGATTTAAATCTGTTACTTCTCCTGATGAGTCTCTAACTAAACCAATAATTCCAAAGGCCGCCAGTGTGGTCAATCCATACGCCATTAAGTAAAACAAGGAAGCGGCTAATCCATCTTTATTTAAAGCCACTACACCTGAGAGTAAAAAACCTGCATGAGCAATTGATGAATAAGCCAGCATGCGCTTCACATCACGTTGCGCAATGGCAACTACTGAACCTAGCAACATGGTCAAAATAGCAATTACTGTAATTATTGGACGCCATAATGTTTCAACTTCAGCAAAACCAATATAGAAAATTCTTAAGATCGCACCAAAGGCCGCAACTTTTGTACAAGCCGCCATAAAGGCAGTGATCGGTGTTGGTGCTCCTTGATAAACATCTGGTGTCCAAGAGTGGAAAGGCACTGCACTAATTTTAAATAGCAAACCAACAGATACAAAGACAATCCCAATTAACAAAAATACTTCGTTAGCGCTTCCAGATGCAGCGCTTATACCAACTAGTGAAATTGTGCCAGCGTATCCATATAGGAATGCTGCACCAAACAAGAAGAATGCTGACGCGTAAGCACCCAATAAAAAGTATTTAAGGGCCGCCTCTTGTGAGAGTAAGCGCTTACGTCTGCTTAATCCTGCCAGCAAGTAAAGGGGCAGTGAGAAAACTTCTAGTGCAACAAATAATGTAATCAAGTCAGTTGCCACTGGAAATAGCATCATGCCTGCCACTGCAAATAAGAAGAGTGGGAAAATCTCAGTTTGCTGATTCTTTTGCTGTAGTGCAATTGCTTCCTCATTTGAGCCGGGAATTGCAGAAGCTTGAGCTGTGAAATTATCTTGATCGGCTATTAGCAACACGGCAATCAAAGCCAAAATGACTACGGTTGCCTGTAAAAAAATTCCAGCTTTATCAATAGTCACTGAATTCACTGCAGCAGTAGTAGATGAAAGGTTTCTAATGCGTCAAAGTTGAAGCAACGATAGAAGCAATGCCCCGATGCTCACTGTTAGTTGAACAGCGGCCCGGTGTGCTCTGCCCATGAATGCTTCAATTAAAACTCCAATTACTGCAGCTGCAAAAACAATTAACATGGGTGACAGGAGCATGTAACTAAGTGATGGTGCGGTTAACATTATTTACTCACCTTCGCAACTGGATCAGTAAAGCCCCCGTTGGCAACTATTTTTTCTGAAGTTGGATTAATCAAATCTAAGACTGGTTTTGGATAAAAGCCCATCACCACTATAACTGCAATGACAGGTGCTATAGCAATCTTCTCTCGCAGGTTTAGATCCTTAAGGTTTTCATTACCGCTAGTTGTTGGACCATGTAATGTTTTTTGGATTGGAATCAAGATATACAAAGCTGCTAAAACTATTCCTAAAGTTCCAATTACAGCTGCCACCGGATATCTTGTATAGGTTCCTACTAGAACTAGAAATTCGCTAACAAAGCTTGATAAACCTGGCAATGCCAGACCCGACATGCCAGCAATAAAGAAGCTCCATGCCATTACTGGAGTAACTCTTTGCAATCCACCAAAATCAGAAATTGTTGAAGAGTTTCTACGTGCCATCATCCAACCTGCAACCAAAAATAGAGCTGCAGTCGAAAACCCATGATTTACCATATAAAGGTTAGCGCCTGACATTCCTTGCAATGTCATTGCAAAGATACCCATTGTAATAAAACCAAAGTGTGAGATAGATGTAAATGCAATTAATCCTTTAATATCTTTCTGGCCAATAGCCATGAAGGCACCATAAATTATTGAAATAACTGCCAGAGTAATAATCAGCGGTGTGAAAGTTTTGCTTGCATCAGGAAACAAAGCTAAGCAAAACCTGATCATTCCGTAGGTGCCTACTTTGTCTAATACTCCAAGTAGCAATACAGATGTTCCTGGAGTGGCTGCTTTAGCGGCATCTGGTAGCCAAGTATGAAATGGCCATAGTGGGGCTTTGATTGCGAAGGCTATAAAAAATCCTAAGAATAAAAAGTTTTCAGTCTGATTATCTATCTCAAGTGTTGCTAATTGTGTTAGATCAAATGTTGCACCAATTTGATTTCCAGAGATTACATAAATTCCAATTATTGAAGCAAGCATAAGTAATCCACCAAACAAGCTGTATAGGAGGAATTTAATAGCGGCAGCAGATCTATTTCCTGTTCCATAACCACCGATTAAGAAATAAACTGGAATAAGCATTGCTTCGAAGAAAACATAAAATAGAAATAGATCAGTGGCAGCAAAAACGCCAATCATCATCGTCTCTAAAATCAAGATCAACACATAGAAGGTTTTTATTCCCCATCGCCCACCCTCGGACTCATTCCAGGTTGCTAAGACAACGATTGGAACCAAAATTGTTGAAAGCAAGATTAAAACTAGTGAAATTCCATCTATACCTACTGCGAAATTTATATTGAAGGCTGAGATCCAAGAATTACTTTGCACATATTGCAGGGTATTTAATGATTTATCAAAGCCTAATGCTAAGAATATTGAGCCAATCGCGACTAAGGTAGTAATTACAAACACAAACTTTTTTATCAAACCTGAATTCTTACTTGGTAAGAAATAGAGTAGTCCAGCACCTATCAGTGGAAGTGCTCCAATTAAAGTTAATAAACTCACGCTGTCACCGCCCAGATCGTTGCGATCAGAGCCAAGGCACCAATCACCATCATTAGCGCGTAACTTCTAACATAACCGTTTTGTAAAGTACGTAATTTATTACCAGTTGATATGGAAACGCCCCCAACTGCTCTAACTAAACCATCTATAAGTAGATAATCAATATTTAGTAAATTCTTTACTAAAGATTGTCCTGGTCGCATTAAAGTTGCCTCGTTGAAATCATCTTGGAATAAATCTCGTCGAGCTGCTTTAGTTAATATCGAAACTTTTTCTGGAGACCTATCTAATTGATCGCCACGATATTTAAGTACCGCAATTGAGATACCAATTACCACGACTGCTAAAGTCATAAGCGAAACAACAATTGGTGGTAGTAACTCTTTATGATGCTCTTTTAATGGATTAACAACTGGTTCTAACCAATGAACAAGTGATTCACCTCTAGATAAGAGGTAACCAGAGGCTACTGATCCAACTGATAGCAATCCAATTGGTATCAACAACAAAGCTGGGCTTTTATGCGGCTCATCTTTATGGCCCCATCTTTCATTTCCAAAGAAAGTTAAGATCACAACACGAGTCATATAGAAAGCAGTAATCATTGCACCCAAAAGAGTTGCAAGTCCCAAAGCTAAACCTTTTATACCACCTTCATTAAATGCAGTTTCAATTATTTTATCTTTTGAATAAAAGCCTGCAAATGGCGGAACACCAATGATGGCTAAGTATCCCAAACCGAAAGTTAATGCTGTTAATGGCATGAACTTTCCGATACCGCCATATTTGCGCATGTTTACTTCATCTTTCATGCCGTGCATAACCGAACCAGCACCTAAAAACATGCTTGCCTTGAAGAATCCGTGAGTTAATAAATGCATGATTGCAAATGCATATCCAATTGGACCTAATCCAGTTGCCAAAACCATGTAACCAATTTGAGACATCGTGGAAGCTGCTAATGCCTTCTTAATATCATCTTTGGCGGTGCCAATAATTGCGCCAAAAAGAAGTGTAATTCCGCCAATTATTAAAACCATTAACTGCGCAACGGGAGCTTCGTCAAATACAAAATTAGATCTTGTAATTAAATAAACACCAGCAGTTACCATCGTTGCTGCATGGATCAATGCTGAGACCGGAGTGGGACCAGCCATCGCATCTCCTAACCAAGATTGCAATGGAAATTGTGCTGATTTTCCGCAAGCAGCAAGTAAGAGCATTAAGCCAATAGCAGTCAATTGCGTCGAGGATGCTTGATCAATATTTTCTTTCATTCCGGAGAATGAAACATCGCCAAAGGTTGCAAAGGCAATCATTATTGCAAGAGATAGTCCAACATCGCCGACTCGATTAGCCACAAACGCTTTTTTTGCAGCAGTTGCATAAGCTGGTTTTTGATTCCAGAATCCAATTAATAAATAGGAAGCTAATCCCACACCTTCCCATCCAACATACAAATTTAAATAAGAATCACCTAAAACTAGAAGCAGCATGGCTGCAATAAATAAATTTAAGTAAGCAAAAAATCTACGTCTATCAAGATCATGTGACATATAGGCGATTGAATAAACGTGAATCAGTGTGCCGACACCTGTAATCAAGAGCACGAAGCAAATTGACAATTGGTCCAACAGAAGTGAAGCATCAACATTAAAGGAGCCGACTGATATCCAGGTGAATAATTTTTGAGTTACAGCCCTGTTTTCCTCTGCCCGACCTTGCATTGCGAAAAACTCAACTACTCCGATTGTAAAAGTTGATGCAGAAACGATTGTCCCCATGATGTGGCCCCATGAATTAGCCCGCTTTCCAGCAAGCAGCAAAATTGCTGAACTAAACAATGGAAGGGCGATTAACCAAAGTAAATTCTCAGATGTCTGCATTTTTATCTCTTTAACAAACTTGCATCATCAACTGATGCAGATCGCCTAGATCGATAAATTGTTACAATAATTGCCAGGCCAACAACTACTTCACATGCTGCAACTACCATTGTGAAGAAAGCCACTACTTGACCTTCTAAATTGCTATTTATCCTTGCGAAAGTAACAAATGACAAGTTTGCGGCATTTAGCATAAGTTCTATGCACATAAAGACAACAATTGAATTTCGTCGAACTACAACACCAATTGCACCAATCGTAAATAAAATTGCGGAGAGGTATAGATAATTAGCAATAGCCATTATTTTTCTTCCCCCTCCTCATCTTTCATATGGAATGTTGCGCTTTCTATCATGTCGCCTCGCGCTTGCAATACATTAGAAATTGAGGTTGGCGCAGCTTTCCCAGTTGGAAGAAGTGCTGGAACATCCACCGCATTATGGAGTGCATACACACCTGCTGAAGGTAGTCCAGCAGCATTACTCAAATTATTTTTTCTGAATCTTGCGATTGACAGATCTCGTTGAGTAAATTTAGATTTACTCTTTTGACTATGTCCTAAAACCATTGCTCCTAATGCTGCTGTGATCAGAAGTGCCGAAACTACCTCAAATGCAAAGACATATTTTGTAAATAACTGCTCCGCGATTCCAAATGCATTCCCCTCTGCATTCGCTGCAGAAAGTCCGTAAATAGGTCGACCAAATGTTGCTCTTCCAATCAAAGATACCAACAACCCACTGACGCCAATTGCAGCCACTATAGAAACCGGACGAAGTCCAGGAATATTTTCTTCCAATGAATCTGAAGAATCGACACCAACTAACATCAAAATAAATAGGAATAACATCATTACCGCACCGGTGTAAACAACTATTTGGACAATTCCTAAAAATAGAGCGTCTTGAGCGATATAGAAAATTGCCAATGAGATCATCACCCAAGCTAATAAAAGTGCCGAGTGAACAGCTTTTTTAACTAACAACATTCCTAGCGCGGCAACAACTGAAAGTGGCGCTAAAAAATAAAATAAATAAGATTCTGGAGCAGCAGTGGTGCCAATATCTAATGCAAAATTAATCATCTTTTGCCACACCTTGTGATGGGTGAGAGCCTGTTACTTCGCCTCGATAATAATTACCATCATCAGTATTTGGATACATTGGATGTGGTGGTGGCACCATTCCAGCGCGAAGTGGGCCCAAAAGATCATCTTTTTCAAAAATCAATTTACCGCGGGTGCTATCGGCGAGCTCGTACTCATTAGTCATCGTTAAAGCTCTTGTAGGACAGGCTTCGATGCAAAGACCGCAGAAGATGCAACGCAAGTAATTTATTTGATAAACCTTGCCATATCGCTCACCCGGTGAGAATTGTTCACCCTCTTTATTGTCAGCGCCTTCAACATAAATTGCATCTGCAGGACAAGCCCAAGCACAAAGCTCACAGCCAATGCACTTTTCTAATCCATCCGGGTGACGATTTAATTGATGACGTCCATGAAATCGCTCAGCTGTCGGTTCCTTAACTTCTGGATACTGGACGGTATTAACTTTTTTAAACATTGTTTTGAAAGTTACCCAAAAGCCCAAAAGTTGTTTACCAAAGCTTGCACTTGAATGATCAGTAATCGGCACCTTTGATTGATCCGCTTTTGCTAAACCAAACTCTTCGTGCCGAGGCAAAAGTTCATCAGCCATTTAATTGCTCCGCTCTAGAGGTTGGAATTACCGGTACTGGGAAACTTGGTTGTGTGGCATCAATAATCTTTGCTGCTTCAGCAATTTTCGTTTTCTGTCGATCAATTAAAGATGTTACTGCTAAATACAACAGAGCAACGGAGAATACAAAGGCAAATATCAGTGCTCGTGGAGCATTTTGTTGCGACATAACACGCAAAGTTGCCACCACTAAAATCCAAACAAGTGAGAATGGAATTAATACTTTCCAACCGAATTTCATAAATTGGTCATATCGAAGTCGTGGGAGGGTTCCACGTAACCAAACAAATACGAAGAAGAAAGCTAATACCTTTACAAAGAACCAAATCAAAGTAAACCAACCACCGAGCCATTGCTCGGTGAACCCAAGGCCAGGAAGTGCTCGATAACCACCAAGGAATAAGGTGGTTGCAAGGGCTGAAACTGCAATGATATTTACATACTCAGATAAGAAAAATAGTGCGAACTTAAGTGATGAATATTCAGTATGGAAACCACCAACTAGCTCACCTTCAGCTTCGGCTAAATCAAAGGGTGCGCGATTTGTTTCTCCGACCATTGAAATTGCATAAATAGCAAACGATGGGAATAAAACAACTGCATACCACCACTGATCTTGGGCAGCAACAATTTCTGAAGTTGACATTGAACCGGCATAAATAAATACCGCAACAAGAGATAGGCCCATTGCAACTTCATATGAAATGACTTGAGCTGAAGAACGAAGTCCGCCCAGTAATGGATAAGTAGAACCAGAAGACCAACCTGCCAACACAATTCCATAAACTCCAACTGAAGCAATTGCTAAAACATAAAGAACACCAACTGAAAGATCTGTGAGTTGCATAGCTGTTTGTTGACCAAAGAAATTAACTGGTCCAGTCATTGGAATTACTGCAAATGCCATAAAGCACGCGGTTGTGCTAATTATTGGTGCAATTACGAAAACAATCCTGTCAGCGGCCTTTGGAATTAAATCTTCTTTCAGAGCAAGCTTTACACCATCAACTAAAGCTTGAAGTAATCCAAACTTACCAACTCTGTTGGGTCCACTTCGCTGTTGCATTCTGGCAACAATTCGACGCTCTCCCCAAACTGACATTATCGTTAGAAATACACAGGCTGCGAAAATAAGTAAACCTTTGAGTGCGATCACCCAACCTGGATCTTGGCTAATTAATTCTGCATTTGTCATGCTTTTGCCACCTTAACAATTGAGTTTCCAACTACTCCTAAATTCCTTATCAACTGGCTATTCAATGAGTTGCGAGGAAGCCAAACTGAGTAATCTTCAATATCCTCAACTAGACAAGGCAATGTAACTGCGCCATAGTTATTTGAAACCCTTACAAGTTCCTATCGTGACTGGGAAAC
>OGVX01000040.1_pt1 | contig 10698 bp, 13 predicted proteins | sample 1575851 | NCBI WGS metagenome assembly OGVX01 (sample SAMN07581529, study PRJEB24739) | freshwater metagenome | place: Singapore | collected 2015-01
ATATTAGCATTGGTCGGAGAGTTATGGTAAAGGTCATTTAGTAGAACAACCTTGTTATCCCATTTTGTCTTAGCCAATTTAGAATCAGATTCAGCAGGTTTAGGATAAATTGTTTTTACAATATCCTGAAATTGCTTATCTGTAATTTCAGCAGCGAATAGAGATTGAGCCTCTTTTTCAAAAGCGTCAAAATATCCAAGAGTAAGACCAAGAGTCTCACGAGCAATTTGAATCTTGCCTTCCGCCGTTTGAGTATGGCGAATCTTGAAAGATTGCTTTGATTGCTTCATAGCAAGATTGAGAGTGTTTTGGCATACAACACGAACAGGTGTAATCGCTGCCTGAACAGCAACAGAGCCGTCGTGTGATGTCCATACAATAAGATAAAGTTTTGTCTTATCGTTAGCACCTTTAGGGTCTAGCACCATTTCACGGGGAACAGTAAGAGAACCGAATACAACTTTGCCATTCTTTAGAGAACCAGCAGATTCCCAAGCGCAGCGAGAATCGCCGTCTAGGATATTGTCAGCGAATGAGAATAAATCTTCATTCTGAACAACTTTATATCTAGCACCGACAGTTGATAGAACATCAGTTCCACCATTAAACGGGTTAGTTCTAGTCACTAGTTGAGCATTAGAAGTATCATTCCAAGATTCTGGAATGAAATCAGATACAGGAGAAAGAGAAACATTCCAATTGGATAGTTTCGCTTCATCGAGCATTGTTTGAGTTGAAACAGATTCATCTTGTGCGAAGATTCTGTTTGCGAGATTGTGCCAAGCGGGAGTTCCACGCAAAGCAAAGGCAACTTCATTGCCATTTGTTTCTAGGTTATGAGCCATAGATTTTTCCTTTCGATAGTTAGTTAGTTTCTGAATTATACACTAGCCCACCGACATTTGTCTAGTTAGTTACAGATTGCGCTGCCGTGTGAGCAAGCTCACAATTTAAGGGGTGTTTTGAACTTGACGTAACGGGGCCAACGGCCCCATAGTTGTTGTGGGCGCAGCTGGATGCTGCGATCATTGATTAATTTAAATATTCGTTTAATACCTCCAAGGCTACGCAATATTTACAATTGCAATCTTCATGGTCCATTACTCTTTCCCATATGTCATGTCGAATCTCATGAGCAGCATATAAATCTCCCATTATTTTTTACTCGCAGAAAATCGAATATCCGCTTTATTAAATACGCAGAGCCCGCATGATACGCATGCAGAACCATTAGCAGAAATTAACGGAATACTTTTATTATTCTCAGGACATTTTGCGCCTACTTTACCAGTTAATTCTTTCATAGTAGTTTCGGTGACTGCAAAAGTTTTACCTAGATATGCAAGGCGTGTACCATGATTAGTACGCAATTCTTTAGCAATATCTTTATCTCTTTCAAAAAACAATTTTAGTTTATCGTATATATTCATATAATCTCTCCACTGCCTCATCCCAGAGAATTCTATTTCCAGTATTAGCATCAAATAAAGCAATTGTTATAACTAAACGATGCTCATTTGTTGGATTATAAGAACTGTGAAGAGGTCCAATATTTACTAAACTACACTTACCAACTTCAACTTCATATTCAAGTTTACAATCTTGGTCATATGCAACTCTAATCCTACCATGATAATTACCACCTAAACGATCTCCACCAACATATCCATCAATTTCAGGGACTAGTTCTTTTGATATATTAGTTAAATCCGTACTTACGATAAAACTTTTTTCAGAAGTCCACCATCTCATTTTACTTCCAAGAGAACTATATTGAAAAATTAACTTAGACCATTCTTCACCAATAGGACTATCAGAATGAATAACACCAGAGTTATTTGGTGGAGTACAAAATACTTCAATCCAACCACTAGTCATATTTAATTTTTCAAGGAATAATAAAAGATTTTTATTATTCAAGTCATCTAATTGCAAAGTTTTATGAAATTGTGCCCATTCAGTAACATTTTCTGGATTCCATTGAGAAAAATTTACCGAAGGAATGCAATCTTCTATATTAAGAAATCTATGATATCTGTTCATTTTTTATTTTACAAGCACCTCTAATCCAAGCACGACTCAGTCCATTGATATAAGAACACCCCTTTCCACTCTTACCACAATATGGACACTTGGCATCTGGTGGATCATTTGCATAAGGATTGTATTTTTCTTTTTTTGGTTTTTTTGCATTCTCTGCCTGCTTATGTTTACGATGATTCATACAATTACTGGTTCTTGCTGTCCCTCTGGGAGTTTGATTTGTGGTAATTCACCAGGACCATTTCCAGTTGCCTCTTCCACTCTCCAAGAACCACCAACTCCACCGCCCATATTCACCACAATCTCATTTGTTGGCAATGCTTTAGGAACATGAACATCAATAACTTGACCCATCAAAAATTTATTGCGAGTATAAGTTCGGTTTTGTGGATCAAATGCAACCATTGCGAGAGCATCTACCTCTTCACCACAATCTAAAAGTTTCCTTCCTGTTTTTTTGTCAAGGACGGAAAAATATTCTTCAGTGCTGTACTTGTTCATGATGTTGTTTTAATTCTGGGTTTGGTTGAGAGAAAACTACTGGATTCTTTGATTTATTCTTGATTACAATAAAAGAATCATTTTGATAAGTTACCGTTCCAAATGGTTTCGCCCATTTAGCATTTGCATCTGGATGAGTTGCTGTTCCCGTAACTGCCACTCCACCAATTTCCACACTAATGTCATCATAAGAATCCCAGTTTAATTCTTGAAGAGCAATAGCAAGTTGACCTAACCATGGAGAAGGAGTTTTAGTCATTACATTCTCTTCTGGTTCCAAATTTCCAATCATTTTTTTTGTTAGTATTATTTTTATTATAACGTGGATTTTCCAAAATGTAAAGTTGTGGCCAAGTGTCTCGAATTATTTCTGCGAGTTTATAAGGTGTTTCTGTCGTTATCATAAGCATTTAAAAAGGGGTGTTGCCACCCCCCTGTTTTGATTTATTTATAGTGCGTTACCCCTGGGGAGAACTTCCTCTGGGAACACAAAGTTCTCGTGAGGTTGGTCTACTGGAGCCATCCAGGCACGAAGACCTTCATTCAAGAGAATGTTCTTTGTGTAGAATGTCTCAAACTCAGGATCCTCTGCTGCTCTCACCTCCTGACTTACAAAATCATAGGCCCTAAGATTGAGAGCCAAACCAATAATGCCAATAGAACTAGTCCAGAGACCCATAACGGGAACAAAAAGCATAAAAAAGTGAAGCCAACGCTTATTAGAAAAAGCAATTCCAAAAATCTGCGACCAGAATCGGTTTGCAGTAACCATAGAATAAGTTTCCTCTTCTTGCGTAGGTTCAAAAGCCTTGAAAGTGTTTGCTTGATTTCCATCTTCAAATAGTGTGTTTTCTACAGTTGCCCCGTGAATCGCACAGAGCAGTGCTCCACCCAGTATACCAGCAACTCCCATCATATGGAAGGGGTTGAGGGTCCAGTTGTGAAAACCCTGAAGGAACAACAGGAACCTGAAGATAGCAGCGACACCAAATGATGGTGCAAAGAACCAACTGGATTGTCCCAGAGGATACATCAGGAACACGCTGACGAACACAGCGATAGGACCAGAGAATGCAATTGCGTTATAAGGACGAATACCCACCAGGCGAGCAATCTCAAACTGGCGAAGCATAAATCCAATCAAACTAAAGGCGCCGTGGAGCGCCACAAAAGGCCAGAGTCCCCCAAGTTGGCACCACCTGACGAAATCCCCTTGAGCCTCAGGACCCCAAAGTAGAAGAAGAGAATGACCCATAGAATCTGCAGGCGTCGACACAGCTGCTGTAAGGAAATTAGCCCCCTCAAGATAACTAGACGCCAACCCGTGGGTGTACCAGCTTGTAACAAACGTTGTGCCAGTAAGCCAGCCACCAAGGGCAAGATAAGCAGTGGGAAAAAGTAATAGTCCAGACCAACCCACAAATACAAAGCGATCTCGTTTAAGCCAGTCATCCAGGACATCAAACCATCCTCTCTGTGAAATTGGTTGTGAAAGTGTAGAAGAAGTCATAACCTCCTATGTATTTCTCATATTTATCTTAACATAAGTTTACAAAGAGGTCAATGAGTATTAGTGCTCATCCCCAATAGATTACTGAAAGAGTGAAGACGACAAACACAATAACTGTAAAACCCATCATACCTACACCTGCCCAGATAATCCAGGGCTCCATAGGATGATGTTGATTATTATGAGACATTTTATGGGTTGTGATTTTTAGATTCTTTAATTTTTGTGTACCCCCAGACTGCTAGGGATCCAATACCAAGTCCGACAAGGCAGCAAACAAACATATGAATTAAATGAATACAAGTTGAGTGATCGTGATGATGCATACTATGAAACGTGAACGTGTCCAATCATACCAGCGCCCTTATGAGGGTCACACCAGAAAGTATAATCCCCTGCCTCTGGAAAAGCAATATCAAAACTCTCTCCGCCAGCAAATGCTAACCCAGTGTGTGAGAGTTCTGGATGGTCTTCCACGATGACGTTATGAGGTGGAAGCATCCCATTGACGAAATGAATGGACTCACCAGCAGCAATAGAGACTTCTGCTGGTTCAAAAATAAGGTTACCGTTTGCTCCCATCGTTACATCCACTGCCCAAGCAGGAAGAGCAAAAAAGAGTGATGCGAATAGTGCTAGAAGAAACTTCATATAAGTTTACGCAACTAGACTATCTATACAAAAAAAGAGGGTCCGAAGACCCTCTCTGTTAGAATTATCTAACTTATATCAACCGATAGCAGGTGCAGTCAGAGCAACAGGAGTTGACTCAGCAGCAGCAAGGTCAAGAGGGAAGTTATGAGCATTACGCTCGTGCATCACTTCCATACCCAGACCAGCACGGTTCAGCACATCAGCCCAGGTGTTCAGAACACGACCCTGTGAATCAATCACAGACTGGTTGAAGTTGAAACCGTTGAGGTTGAACGCCATCGTGGACACACCCAGAGCGGTGAACCAGATACCTACAACAGGCCATGCAGCGAGGAAGAAGTGAAGTGAACGGGAGTTATTGAAGGAAGCATATTGGAAAATAAGGCGACCAAAATAACCGTGTGCAGCTACAATGTTGTATGTTTCTTCTTCTTGTCCAAACTTGTAACCGTAGTTCTGTGACTCATTCTCTGTCGTCTCACGGACAAGAGAAGAGGTGACAAGAGATCCATGCATAGCAGAGAAAAGAGAACCACCGAAGACACCAGCAACTCCCAACATGTGGAAAGGATGCATGAGAATGTTGTGTTCTGCCTGGAAAACAAGCATGTAGTTGAAAGTTCCCGAAATCCCAAGAGGCATTGCGTCACTGAAGGATCCTTGACCAAAGGGATAGACCAGGAACACTGCAGAAGCAGCAGCAACGGGTGCTGAGTAGGCAACACAAATCCAAGGACGCATACCAAGTCGGTAAGAAAGTTCCCATTCGCGGCCCATGTAAGCATAGATGCCAATCAGAAAGTGGAAGACGACCAGTTGGAAAGGTCCACCATTATATAGCCACTCATCAAGAGAAGCAGCTTCCCAGATGGGGTAGAAGTGAAGTCCAATAGCATTGGACGACGGAATCACAGCACCAGAGATGATGTTGTTTCCGTACATGAGTGAACCAGCAACGGGTTCACGGATACCATCGATATCGACAGGAGGAGCAGCGATGAATGCAACGATGAAGCAGATTGTTGCAGCAAGAAGGCAAGGAATCATCAGAACGCCAAACCAACCCACATAGAGGCGGTTGTCAGTGCTGGTGATCCAGTTACAAAATTGATCCCAAGTATTCAGTTGTCGTTGTTGTGCAATAGAAGCAGCCATTTTTTTAAAGGGTAAGTAAAAGTTCGGGGGGACGAACAGTTGCAGTTATCTCCCACAGCACCCTCCACTGTGGGTATGAGAGACGCATTTTACATGGATAGTCTCGGTAAGGAGGTTAGTCCCTTTTCTCCATGGTATGTAACAAAATATTAAAGGTCTGTTACATTTGTTTACCTATTTATCATACTACAGTTTCCCATTTCTGTCAAGGGTGGTAGACGGTTTTAAAACTGGTCAGTACCCATACTTTGATTTTGTAGCTTCATAATTACGAAAAACATCTACAGAAGATAAAGCTCTATCATAAACATACATAGCACCAAATCTACACGGTGCATATTGAGCGGAAGATTCTTGAATACCACTAGCAATTCTAAAAGGAGCTGTATTATTTGTTATTGAAGTTTCATTATTTTGCCCACCACTACTTAAAGAAATTTCTGTTGTATCTACATATACTTTACTTGGATTGGAAGATCCTCCACCAAATCTTATGATTGCAGTAAATAGATGCCAAAAATCAGATGTCCAAACATTGGTAGAAGTACTCGTATATTCACCAGTTACAGAATCACCATTCATATAAAGACCAATAGCATTATTGCTTTTTAAAAGCAAACTATATCCATCATAACTTTGTCCAGATCCATATTGTTTACTAAACAACCCATCTCCATCAGAATAAGTGGATTCAACTTTCATCCATACTTGAATTGTAAGAGAATTTCCAACACTTCCCCTCATCAAAGAAGAATCTGGAGTTTGAATATATCTATTAATTCCATCAAGAATAACCGCGCCACCATCATCAAAAGTAAAAAGAAATCCATTATATATGCTTGCATCATTATTATTAAGTGTAGTATCATTAATTACAGTCCCAACTCCCACGAAAGATCCAGATTCTCCAATCTCATAACGAGTTATAAGATTTTGAACAACAAATCCTGTTGGGTCAGGAATTACTGGTGTAAACGGTGCGTTGGTTTTAATAAATCCATCACTAATACCGATTCTCGATATAAGAGGCATTATCTAAATCCCCCATTAATAGTTCCAAGAACAATATAATTATCAGTTGTACTTGCAGATCCTACAGTATTGATTCCCGTAAAGTTGTAGATATCAATCCCATTTGTTGTTGTAATACCTGCTGCGAAAATAGATCCTCCAGCCCAGAGAATTGGTTTTGATACACCATTTAAGGTTATGGCAGTGCATCCATATCCAGTTCCAGTATTATTAATGACTACTGAGAAAAGAACGCTGTGATTATCAAAAGATGAATCTGTTGGAATTCCAGTAACATTCAGAACCAATTCACTAGATGGATTTGTACAAATTGCAATGTTTGATCCCGTTGATCCATAAACAATATTTAAAGCATTACCAGGAATTAATGTTGTTTTTTCAGAAACAGATCCAAATCTAACTTCTCCAGAATTTAATTGAGAAAACTCAGCAAGAGATCCAGTGGTATAAAGATTTCCATTTAAATTTAAATCACCATCAATAGTCGTTGAACTAATGCCAGATGGATTTAAAATCAGATCTCCAGAAGTTGTTATAATCTGATTACCAGTGATCTGAACATTTCCTACTGTTACTGCTGTTGGAGTAACTGTTGTAGTATTTGTTCCATCCGTAATATTAAGATCAGAAAGACTATTAATGCTAAAGTCTTGTCCACCAAAATTAACAGTTCCAGCTTCCTGATTTACATAGAAAGCATCACCAACTCTAAAGTCTCCACTCTGGTCAATTGAAACAGAATATACTTTTCCATTATTAGAAGTTATAATTTCGTCTGCTTGGTTTACTAATGAAACATCCTGACTAAAATCTTTACCAGACCCAATGTGACCAAAATTATAAGCAAATAATCTTAAAGTACATCCAGGACCATCAACAATAACACCCTTATTACCAAAAACAGATGCAGAACCAATTGATCTCATTTCAGCACCAAACTGCTGATAATCCGCTAGGGTGATTCTATTTGCAGTTGCAATACCAACTCCATTACGAACCCAGCGAACGTCCTGTCTTGGAATTGAACTATCAGTAAATGACGTACTTCCTGTTACACCATCAAAGTGTAAGAGCAATCTATCGTTTCCATCAGAAACAAATGCGGATGTTGTTGGTACAAAAGTTCCAGTATATCTTGCATTATTAGAAATTCTAACTTCATCAATATAACCAGCAAAACTATTAGATCCAGCATAATTAGATCCAATTACAACTGGTTTTGAAGTTCCATAATCATTAGAATCTGAATATGTAGTCCCTTCTTGAGTGCCATCAACAAATAATTTTGTAGATCCAGAAGAACGAGAAATTGCTACGTGATACCAAGTGTTTGTGGTTAAAGTGGTTATTCCAGTAATTATTGAGGTTGATCCATAACTTACTGAAACAACATTTGTAGAAGCTACACTAACAGTTACCGCACTATCACTTGCACTAGCATTTCTAAAATCAAATAATGTTTGAGTAGATCCTATTGAATTTAATCGGATAAAAGATTCTAAGGTAAAATCTGATGTTCCGAATCCAAAATCAGTATTTGATATTACGGATACATAATCACCATTACCATCAAGTAATAATGATGCTGTTCCAAATTTTTCTTGTAGATTTGATAAGGATGCACCACCAAAAGCAGTTACAGTTTTTCCAAGTCTAGAAGATGGTAATTCAAATAATCCCTCACCCTTTGCAAGTATTGAAGATAAACCAACGGAAGAACTATAACTTCTTACAGTGCCAAATCCAAGTGCCTCTTTATAAGAAATATTCCCACTTGTAGTTGCAGATCCTCCCATCGTAACTACAAATGTATTAACCCCAACATATCCAGTTACACGATAATAACCATCTGTTGCCGATCCAGAAATAAAATCTGCATAGATTCGATCACCAACGGTCAATCCATGTCCAACCTTAGTAATCGTAAGAGCAGTTCCTACTTGAGTATAAGCACCAGACTGAGAGTTTGATTCCAGGTAATAAATCTCATCATCAGCAGTAGGAATTGATCCAGAGAATCCAGAAGTTTTAACTCTTACATATCCTGTACCACCAAGTCCAACAACACCATCATGAGCATAGATTCCTTGATCTGCCAGATAAGTAAAGCAGTTAACCCACTCAGTTCTGGCACCATTTGTCATCTCAAGTGCAATGTTATTTGGGCATATAAAAGTACACTCATTAAATAACATTGCTGGTTCTAATGTACTTGGATCTACAGCAGAACCATCAATTAAAATTCCTCTTCCAGCTTTATAAGAAACTGGGGGATTGTGTGTTGTGTCAAATCCATATGGATCACTGGATGTAACATTACTGCCACGATTTAAGACCGTTACTCTCTGAATATAAGGAGAACGTGTCGTTGTCTTCATATTATTTGCAAACCTAAATGCATACCCAGGTTCATATGCATTTGCAATTGTTAGATCTTCAACAGTTGTCTCACCATTTAAAAGAAAACAATCTTCAGTTTTTGTTGCTTCTGTTGGTTGAATAATTGTTCCACGAAGACCCATTCCCCTTACAGTTACACCTTGAGGAATAGTTAGTGGAAATATTTCAGTAAAAGTTCCAACACCAACCCTAACAACGTCTCCTGAAGAAGCAACAGATAAAGCATGTTTTATGGTTAAGAAAGTATCTCCTAATGAAGTTCCACTATTAGTATTATCACCACTAACTGTTACATAATAAGTATTTCCCTCACTTGCAACAACACCACTTAATCCAGACCCATCACCAAAGAAAGATACTGCAGTTACACTTGTAATTCCAGTTAAACTACTACCTGGTGTGATACCATCAGCTACTGTTGCAGTATCGGCTAATGTTGCAACATCAGCAAACGTTGAATAATTTGCATAAGGAACACTTCCGTTAAAAACAATTGTTCCTCCACCAAGTTGCTCAATTATAACTGTTGATCCAAATGAAATAGTATTATTAATACCATTGATGGTTAAACTACTAGTTCCAACTGTTAAAATGCCTGTTACTCTAGCATCTCCATTAACGACTAAAGATGTTGTCGATCCACCAACAACAACTTTATTGTTAAATGTGGAAACTCCTACATTGACTCCTAAAGAAGAATCATTACCAAGAATTAAAGTTTCATCAAGAGTTTGTGACCCAGCTCCGCCGCCAGCAGTAGCAAAAACAAACTTACCAATGGAATGATCATACTTTAAAAACTTCCCATTATATGCACTTGGATTTGTAGATATACCAACAATATCATCAAGATACTTTAGTTTAGTTTCACCGCCCCCACCAATTGTGGCAAGTTGCTCCTGTACGCGATTAATAAACAATGTATAGTGACGATTTAGATCATCAATTGTGACAAAGTTTTGATTTAAAGGTGTAAGAGGATCTGTATTTTCTGTTTCTGGAGGTTCATTTAATAATCCTTCTTGGAGACTTTCATAAATTTCCAACACTTTTACAATCTTGGATTTAATCTCAGGAAGATTTAATAAAGTCTCTTCAGATATTTCCGAAAGAATTTTATCCCTAATTAATATTAGTTCTTTATTTTTTTCGGAAATATAATTATCAACTCTAACTAAAGATGTATCAATTTCTTCTTTTATGAGATAAGAATTATCTAATGAAGTATCTTCACAAAAAGATTCTCTCCAGTTATATAATTTTTCATCTTCATCAATTATCTTTATTTGATCAATAATTTTTGGTAGATTTTCTTCTTCTTTTTCTTCAACACAAAAAACCCTTTCATCATTTTCATTAATGATGATTCCCGTTTTTTTAAGGCCTTATCGTGACTGGGAAAC
>OGVX01000041.1_pt1 | contig 10685 bp, 29 predicted proteins | sample 1575851 | NCBI WGS metagenome assembly OGVX01 (sample SAMN07581529, study PRJEB24739) | freshwater metagenome | place: Singapore | collected 2015-01
TTTGGATCAAGGCTATGCTTAATCATTTTCATAATATTAACGGCTGGAGCACCAGTTTCTTCAATTAAAGCCTGAATTTTTCCTGAACCTATCCCGTGTTCGCCAGTGCATGTTCCACCAAGTCCGACAACAACCGAAGCACCCTATACCCCTCCGCAAACGACTACTTCCACCACCGAGCCTCCACCTCCAACAACCACAACCGAACCCGCCACCACAACAACCGAACCCGAAACATCTACAACCTATCCTGACGAGACTCATCCCAATACGACTGCCCCAGAACCTGACCAGCCTGACGAGACAACCATTCCTGAGACAACCGTTCTTGTTCCAACAACCGAACCTGCTCCTGACGAAACAACACAGCCAACAAAACCGCAAAAGCCACAGGAATATATACCAGAAACAACACTAATACAAGAAACGGATTCATCAACCACAACCCTACCCGAAACCGTCATCGAAATACCAGCAAATAAACCAGTCACCGATCAACAACTAAAACAAATCCTAGACACCCTCACCGAAGCCGCACCTGAACAGATAGTCGCAGCCATCACCCAAGTCCTCACCGCAAACATCACCTCAGACCAAGCCACCGAAATAGCATCCAGCCCCGAAATCTTGGTCGCCATCACCGAAACCCAAGCCGAACAACTATTTGAACAAATCGAAGTAGAAGAACTCACCGAACAACAACTAGAAGCGTTCACCGAAACCATCCAACAAGCCCCAACCAAAATCAAAAAAGCGTTCGAAAAAACCATCAACATCTTCGGCTCACAATTCGAAAACTATGTGCCAACAGGTTCTAATATCCCTGTGAAAACACGCCGAACTTTGGTAGCCGCAGGCGCGCTTATCGCCGCAATCCCATCTACTAGAGTTAAACGCTAATGAAACGCATCATCACCTACATCATGGAGAACACTTGGACATGGGTTGGCACCGGCATGGTCCTAATCACCCTCTCAGGACCAACCCTCAGACAAGCCCTGTTCCTTACAGGTGTTGGTGTTCTGATACACTCGCTCATATCCCTAACACAAAAGGACTCAGAATGAACTCAGCAATCGCAAAAGCCCTCGACCTCGGACAACGCCTCGTGTCGCTGTTCATCGCATCAGCCCTACCGATCATCACAGGTGGCGCAATCCTCGGTGTAGATGTCGTCAAATCGGCTGGTGTCGCAGGACTCACAGCCCTGTTCGGTGTTGTACAGAAACTTGCAGCAGCCTCGGTTGACGGCGAGTTGACATCGGAAGAAATCTCGGCAGCGTTCGGCACAGCAAAGAAGAAGGCAAAGTAATGTCAAAAGGTGAGAAGTATTCTTCAAAGAAAGCGAAGATGAAGCACGAGAAAATGGAAGGTGCTAAAGAACGCATGAAAGAATACGGCAAGAAGTCTAAGAAGAAGAAATGAAACTTCCTGTAACCGAAGTTAAACTCCCTAAAGATTTGAAGGGAGCAACAAACGGGCGTTTGCCTGAAGTTCTGTTGCGTCCTATCACACCTGCAGGGAAACTGCATCATCTTGCGGCACGAGCATGGGAAGCAATGCACGCCGCCGCTATGCAGGCTGAAGGAACCAAGCCGTTTAAGCCGACATCAACGGCTGATGCTTACCGTTCTTTCGAGCAACAGTTGGCAGGGTTCATGTCACGTTTTGTTGAGAAGGACACAGGCTCAGGAACGACACGTACCTTCAAAGGCAAGAAATGGTTTCTTAAAAAAGGTATGGCTCCGATGGCATCCCCAGGCACATCGAATCATGGTTGGGGTTTGGCTGTTGATGTTTGGTCAGCGAACGGTGCACGTTTAGATTGGATGTTGCAGAACTGTGATAAATATGGTTTCAGTTGGGAAGTTCAATCCGAGCCGTGGCATATCCGTTATGTCGCTGGTGAGGATATCCCTCAAGCGGTGTTGGATTTCGAAGCGAAGAGTAAGCCTGCATAATGGACGGCGGGTGGGCGTTAATACTGTCTGCTGTAGTTACAGCGGTAGGCGGTGTGATTGTTGTGCTTCTCGCCCAGTTCCGTAAAGAAAATCAAGAAGACCATGCTGTTGTTGCGGGCATGTTGCAACACGTGTTCAGTAGTGTTGGTAGGGTGGAAGTTAAAGTTGATAAAGTTGTTGAAGATTTAGAAGGTCATATTAAAGAACACAAGAAGTAGTATGCCGACAGCATTCTGCAACAAATGTAACACGCTAGTTACGCATCAGCCAAACAAAACTATTGGTTGCCGTTGCGACCCAGACGCCCCAACATGGATAGCGTACAAACCTGACGGCAAACTAATGGCAATGAGCCACGCAGACTACACAGAAACAACCGATTAACATTTCGTCGACCTGCTATCTTGTCAAGTCCTATGACAAGAGAAACGCTATACAATATAAGGAAATTCTTGGTTAAAGCAAGGGTCGCAAGCCACACAGAAGAACAAGAATTCTTCGAAGCGTTAGAAGCATTAGACCGCATGATTAAAACGACCCCATCACAGCGGATACCTCAGCAAGTAAACTGATGCTATGACCGAAGGGTACAAACATACGATGGTGCTAGTCATCTGGCATGACGCACATTCGGTGAGCACAGGCTGGATGCCATCATCAGACATCGAACAAGACCCTGCCATAGTTCATTCCGTAGGCTGGTTGTTACCTGACGCCAAACCAAATCACATGGTTATCGCCCAATCATATGTTGATGAGTCATCAGACCACATTCTTGCTATCCCATTGAAGATGGTTGAGCAAATAAAAATCTTGTCTTAACAGTTGACACGCACACTAATGTGCGATACAGTATTACAAGTATCAAATACGAGAAGGGAAACACATGAACATCACGCTACAACGCATAGCAAAACCAACACACGGGGAACAAGACTGGCTAGACCTCAGATTCTGGGACTCACAGAAACGTAAACGGGTATCAGCATCAGCAGTCGCAGCCATCTACGGACTACACCCGTTCGTACCAGCAGACAAATACGCAGCCGAACTATTAGGCGACGTACCACCATCACCGATACCACCAAACCCAGCGATGGAACGAGGCAACCGTCTCGAACCATTCGTGTTGCAATGGGCTTGCGACAAAACAGGTATCGCATACACCACACCAGAAGAAATGTTCGCCGCAGAAACACCCGAAGGTGCACGCATGATAGCCACCCTCGACGGCTTATATGAGAACGGTGATGACCGTAAAGTATTAGAAATCAAAACAATGTCACGAGAATGGGAAGGCGAACTACCCGACTACTGGCGTATACAAGGAATCCAACAAGCCATCTGCGCCGACGTAGACCGCATCACATGGGCTGTGTTCGACTCAACAATGGTTCTCTACATCCATGAACAGAAAATAACCGACGCCGAAAAACAAGAACATTGTGACGCTGTAGCGAAATGGTTGACATCCATTGACCTCGGCATCACCCCAGAAGGCGTGCATTGGTCATACGAAACCATCAGCACCCGCTACCAGAAACCAACAGGCACAACAGTTGAACTACCACCAACAGCATCAGAACTAGTGGAACAACTGAAACATGTGAAGAAAGAATTGAAAGCGTACACAGAAATGGAAGACAGATTGAAAGCGGAACTGTGCGAAATGATTGGCTCAAACGAATACGCCACCGTGAACGGCACAGTCATCGCCACATGGAAAGGCAGAACATGGTCAAGCCTAGACATCAAAGCAATCAAAGCAATGGAACCAGCAATAACAGAAAAATACAGTAAGAAAGTAACAAACAGAACACTTCTCTTGAAAGGGGAACGAGCATGAAACTAGAAGTTGATGATTTGTATTTAGACGGAGACGAATGGTTTAATGCAATGACATCAGTAGCCATCATGTTGTATCTACATACCAAAGAATTAGATGGAGCAACTGAAGATGAAATCTTTAATGTTATTGGCAATAAATCCGCCGAAGAAATTCAAGACCAATGTATTAAATGGATAAATCAAATTAAATTACAAAATCAAAAAGGAGAATCGAAATGAAACTAGAAGACATACTCACCAAATACGCAGTACCAGACCCGTCCATCGTCGGGAAACTACCGAGAGGTGGCATCCAACTGGACTTCGTAGGTCACGCAGAAATCACACGCATCCTCATCGACATCGACCCGATGTGGTCATGGGAACCATGCGGATGGGTGAACGGCAGACCAGCAATCACAGAAGTAAACGGCATGGCAGTCATGTGGGCACACCTCACAATCCTCGGCAAATCAATCCTCGGTGTCGGCTCTGTGCGTGCAGACAAACCCGACCTAGACAAAGAACTTGTCGGCGACTTCCTACGCAACGCATCCATGCGGTTCGGCATCTGCCTATCGCTCTGGTCTAAATCAGAATGGGAAGACAAATCGGCAATAGCGGGGAAGCCACAAGCAGGCAAGGCTGTGGCTTCCACCGTGACCGACGAGAACTCACCACTAACCAAAACACAAGTCAAGCAATTCGTCGAAGCCTGCGAGAAAGCAGGGCTGACACCTAGCGCAGTCGCAGAAAAAGCAGGCTTGAACTGGGCTGGACAAATCCTACAAAAAGACCTATCCACGTTACGCACAGCGTTCACCGAAATGAAAGGTGTAACCAATGGCTAACCACAGAACAGTAGACCCGACAGGCAAAACACGTTCAACAGCCATCATCGCTTTGCGTCTCACATCCGAACAAATGGATGTAGTCAAAAAGTTATGTAAAGAACGTGGCATCAACCGAAGCGCATTGTTCCGCCAACTACTAGCAGAGGAGACGGCACATGTCAAAGGAACGCGCTAAAGGAACCAGTTTCGAAACGTTCGTAGTGAACTTCTTGAAACAGTTTTATCCACTCGCTGAACGTCGCACATTACACGGCGTCCACGACAAAGGTGACATCGCAGGCACAGACCCACGCCTCGTATGGGAATGCAAGAACCAAAAGATTCTCAACTTCTCAACATGGTTACATGAGGCTGAAACAGAACGTGTAAACGCTGGCGCAAAACTTGGGATAGTTGTGGCGAAACGTCGAGGTTACGGCAACCCATCAGACCAGTATGCGGTCTTAAGACTGGAAGACCTATTAACAATTTTGAAGAAAGCAGGATACTAGTGGAAGACATAGCACGAGAACTGTACGAATGTTTGATGGAACGCATCTACGGTTTGAATCAAGCACCTGTGAAGATGGGTGCAACTCCGCGTGAGCGTTCAGCGATGGATGCTTTCTTGAACCGTGGCTACGAGACAGTAGCAATCAATGATTGAACGCACCGAAGGATACCAACCGTCGCACGACATCAACCCGCATGACTTCAAAAAAGATTTAGCGTTCGGACATCAAGGCGAAGAGATTGTCACACAGTTTCTTTCCGACTTGAGTGACGGCTCATTCGAAGTAAAGTATGACAGATTCCGCAACGGAAGAATATTTGTAGAGTTCGAACAGAACCCACGAAACACAGGCTGGAAGCCATCTGGTATAGCGGTAACTACAGCGAAATGGTGGGTGTACATGTTTGCACCCAACGCTTTCTGTATAATAGAACTCGGCAGACTTAAACGATATTTAAAAGCAAACAAAAACAATTTACAAATCAAAGTCGCCGCACCCAACTCCGACAATCCAGCGAAAGGATTCCTCATATACCCACAGCAGGTAAACGAGTTGATGACCATAGCCACCTACGACTAGAGGATTAATGATTAAACACATACTTGCCACCGTGACAGGGTTACTGTTCTTTGGGGGGACTGTCTCTACAGCGAAAGCCCCACCACCTAAACCGATTACCGCAATGCAAGCAGTTGAATACCAAGTAAGGGAAGCGATACCTGCACCACCGATACCAGCCGACGCCTATCATCCTGAGTGGTGGGGGTTGGCACGGGAAGTAGGTTGGGAAGAAGACCAGATGCTCACCCTCGACTATGTGATTCATCGTGAATCACGAGGACAGACAGGAGCGTTCAACAAATCTGACCCTAACGGCGGAAGTGTTTGCCTGCTCCAAATCAACAAGTTCTGGGTTAAATATCTACGCCAACACAACATCATCAAACAAGCAGAAGACTTGTATGACCCACGCACCTGTCTTACGGCAGGGCTAACCATCTACCGTTACGGTATCGACCGTCACGGTTGGGGTTGGGGTCCGTGGGCTATCAAACAACCCTGATATAGTGGTGTCATGAAGGGCAATAAAGGAACCCGATGGTTTTGTGACCGTTGCGATATGACCTTGACCACATGGGTTCGGGTGTCTGAACCCCCGTTGCATTTGTGCGACAACAAACTCTCTAATAAAAGAGAACCAGTAATACAACCTATGAAAGAGGTATCTAAATGAATACGATAACGATAGTTGGTAACGTCGGTAAACCTGTGGAATTAAAGTTCTCGCAGGGTGGTATGGCGGTAGGAACATTTACTGTTGCCACAACCAGCGGTAAGGATGATAAGAAGGTTACGGTTTGGCATAACGTGACTGTGTTCGGTCAGATGGCAGAGTTCACAGCGTCATCATTGGAGAAGGGTAGCCGTGTGATTGTTGTCGGCAAACTTGACATCTCCTCATACGAGAAAGACGGACAAAAGAAATACACTACTAAGATTCTTGCCGACGAAATCGGTTTGACTTGCCGTTTCAACCCTGTCATGCAAGACAAAACAACACAGGTCGTAGCGAATGTTAAGAAAGATTTCGGGAACATCGGATTCTTGGAACAAGAAGAAGCGTTCTAGTGGACATAATGGGGTTAGATTTCGACCAATGGTTAGAGATTGGTGTGCGTAGCGGATGGGTTTCCCCGCCTGTCTGCTACACACATGACGGTTTGCCGACTTCGGTGACAGAGGACGCAGAGTTTGAAGACGGGTCTGACCCGTGTATTCATATCATGCGCTGTTACGAAAGCCAAGCACACAAAGAAGCAATAGAACTGAACTATTCGCCTGCGATATGGAGAAACGATTTCGATGATGAAGAACTGTGACGGCGCAGAAATACTGTTAGAAGCACACTCGCTGATAACTGGCGACAGACAAAAACAGTACGCCCATCCGTTAGAAGATTACACACAGGCAAGAGATATCTTTGAAGGCATGACAGGAGTATCACTCACCGTGGAGCAAGCCATCTTGTTTATGGTGGCGGTCAAACTGTCCCGTCTTAGGACAGCGTTAGATGGTGACGGCTGGCATCATGACAGTATCGTGGACGCCGCAGGATATCTTGGGTGTCTTGCTATGGTTGAACATAAAAGGAGACAGAAATGAGAGCGACACTTTGTTCATGTTTGCCTAACCGATTGTTGCCAGTTAAGCCTGTTTGCGGAGATAAGTTAGATGATTCAGAAGAAGAGTGAACAGATAATAAAAGATTTACAAGATGAAGTAGCACGCCTCACAGCGTTGATAGAGCAACTGAAATCTGAAATTCATACAGCGAACTTGGAGAGGTTTAGGCGTGATTGATTTGAAACATTTGGATTGGTACGACGACGCAAGATGTCGCGGTATGAAGACAAGTATCTTCTTCCCTGAAACTTCTGTCGGTGTATCCACCGCAGGTATTTACGATGAGGCAATCAAGGTGTGCAAGTTGTGTCCAGTTGCAGATAAATGTTTGGCTTACGCTATGGAATGCGAAACGAATGATGTCCGCAGATACGGTGTGTGGGGTGGGAAGACCCCTCGTGAGCGTGAGTACCGTAAGTATGGTGGTACGGGTGGCGGTAAGTTAATTGGACTTGCCCCGCTACAACGCTAGGGAAGGGGATACCTGCGGAGCAGGGCAAATCCAAACTTTAGTGTAACAGACTTCTGACTAGTTGTATCTGGTAATTGTGTTTGTGGTCAAGAGCGCAAGCGTCGGTGTCTCTGCGTGCCTGATACTCGGTCATATATTGGTATGCGAGGTGCTGGCGTTTAGTCCACCGTTCGTTCGTGCCGTGTCCTGACCCTCGCCAGTAGGCGACAGGCTGATTGCCTGCCATCTTCACGACGATGAAGTGGTGTGACGGTTCTATGTAGGTTGGTTCATGCTTGCGTGGCAGGAGTCGCTGTTTGATTTCTAACATGATTTCTACCGACGGGCGTGTTGATATGAACTTGATAATTTTGTGGGTCATTGCTGTCTTTCGGGTAAATTGCACGCATTAGGAGCGCATTAGAGCGTCTCAAACGGGTGGGTTTGGTATGTGGGTGCGGTCAGTTTCGTCGTCTATTTCGGAGATTTTGTAGTCCTCAAAGTCTTCTACCGTGAAAGGTACTTCACGATTGTTTTGATTGAGTTGGTTTACTGTTCGGACTATCTGCTCGTTCAGTTCGCATTCGTTCGGTGCATACTTACCGTCACCAAGATAACCCCATGAAAATGCGCCTGTCTCTATGTTGAGTGTCGCACCGTCGGGGAATACTGCTCGTTCGGTTTCTACATCGTGATACCAGAGTTCGTTCTCTGCGTCGTAAGTCAGGACGTAGTGGTGGACTGTTGGTTGTTTAATCATTGTTTTCCTCTTCTATTTCTTTATCGTGATTCCATTCGCGGGCTAATTGCTCTAATGCTTCATTGCCAAGTTCTATGACCCTATCGCCTAATTGCTTACAGATATCGTTGAATGCTTCTTGGCATTTTGTTTTGTCCCAGTCGGGGAATGCCCATCCGATGTCGGCGGGTATCCATTTAATAACTATCTCTTTCATTCTAACTCTCCTTCTCGCAACTGAACCAATTCATAAACTGCTGTTTCATAAATTTCTTCGTTCGCTAATGGTGTTAAATCTGAGAGTTTTTCACAGATTTTTGTCCATTCAGGCTCAGTCATTTTTAACTCTTCCGTTATCATGTCACTATCCCACCATGCAATAATTAGTTCATTGTTGGGGTCATATTGTTTTAATCTTTTAATCGCGTCTGCTACTTTCATTGTGGTGTCGCCTTTCGTTTCGGCATACCGTTCATGTCGTACTGTCCAATCTCAACCCAGTTGCTTGTATCTGTTGTCAGGTATCCGTCTGCGTCTACCGTCTGCGGATAAGCGACCGCGTAAATAGTGCGGGGCTTCTGACCTACGGCATGAATGTTGATATCCCATTTGTCGTTATATGAATAGAACTCGTCAAAGCCTTCGTACGCTCTGTCGTGGGTGACAAGTGCGCTGAGGTAGCCCTGCGTGAATGATTTCAGTAGGGCTAGTTCTGTGTCGGTTATTGTTGGTTGTTTAGTTTCCATTGCTCCTCTTTCCAATCAAGATATTTCGGGTAGTTGCTGTCTAATTCTGTGGCGTCTAAGTCGTTGAACCTGCACCACATTTCGTATGTCATTGCTTTAGTTTTCAGTTTCATTATTCCCTTTCGTTAGTTGCTGATATGAATTTCAAAACTGTCTTTACTCATGTACGGAAACACATTGCTTGCTTCTATCTCTGCTTGCTTTTCATCTTCTGCTTCAACCATGACCGCGCCGATAATCGTGACAAGAAATTCGTTGTCGCCGTCTTCGGTTCTGTCGGGGCAGAAGATATCTTGGTGCGGGCTTGGCGCTCCGCTCTTGTACAGATTCCACGCTTCAAACAGCGACGGGTTATTGTCGCCGTCCCATAGTGTTGCGTCGTCGTATTCAAAGTCTCGCGCCGAATACCACCCACCTAAGAATTCTTGGGTGATGCGTTTGACTGCTTCGTCTTCGTTGTTGGCTTGTATCTTTTCAAGATTCCAAACCGATACCCAGTATTTATTCATTGCCCTTCTTCTTTCGGTTTGATTTCCAAGTCGCGCTCTGACCAACCTAAAATTTGCGCGTCGTCTTGAACTGTGATGTAGTCCATGCCAGATAGCGCATCGTAATAAGAAGGTAGTGCCAGCACGAGTGTGACCTCTACTAGTTTGACTTCTTCAATTGCTTTCATGTTGTCCCTTCGTTGTTGTATTGTTGTATGAATTTGCGATACTTGCGTATCACCGTATTAAATTGCTTGCGGTCTTCGGGCGATGCGTGCTTGGCTTCATCTTCGTAACGATTTATCCATGTCTGAATCACTTCATCTATGACCGCCGATAATTCTTCTGGTGTTGCTTTCATTTCGTATGTTCTTGTTTGCCCATGCTGATATGACTTTGCTTGCATGGCTTTGTTTATAAACGAAATACACTCAGGCGAGAAGTCTTCTTCCATTTCTTCATCTTCATAAGCGAAGTTATTTGAATGGTAGAGGACGATATCCTCATGCAATTCGTCGCTCAGTTTGACTGTAATCATGTTGTCCCTTCGTTGTTATTAATCGGTCTTAAAATCTAATGTTGTTATATTTGCTCATATCTGGGCAAGCATGGTTTTCTTTCCACTTTGTAAGTTCTGCGCGGTCAGTTTTCCATGGTGTAGGAGCGCCACACACATCGCAAACGATTCGCATTTCCCCTGTGCTTTTCTTTGTATATTCTTTGTATTTCATTTGTTACCCCTTTCGTAACTTGTAGATACAAGTGTATCACACTTAGTTATCCTTGTCAAGTACAATCTTTGTGAAATATGTCACACCCCTAAACCCTTGCCCATCATAGAAACAAACACCTGTTCGCCGAACACCTGTTCGCCAAACATATGTTCGCTCACCCCTTCCGTGCAGTCGGGTGATTCGCTTTACTGCGCTCACGCCTTGCCT
>OGVX01000042.1_pt1 | contig 10450 bp, 23 predicted proteins | sample 1575851 | NCBI WGS metagenome assembly OGVX01 (sample SAMN07581529, study PRJEB24739) | freshwater metagenome | place: Singapore | collected 2015-01
AGTCTATCGCCAAGACTCTCCGAAAGCCGAAGGATGTGCTCTCGCGAGTCTTGGATGGTGGTAAAGTTGTTCTGCGTAAAGTAATGGGCGAGATTAATTCGAAGCCCAGTGAGTTGAACGGTCGAATCAACAAGGATACAATTCTACTTCGAGTGGAGTAAGCATGATTGTTGTAACGAGCAACTACCTGCGCGCCAAAGACATGGCTGTAGTGCGCAAGTATGCACGATTTGTTCTGAATCGCATGGTGCGCCCAGGAATTCAAAGCAAGTCCAGAGTCACCGTTAAGATTCTTGGAGAACAAGAAATCCGAGACGCAGCAGATCTTCTCGATCTAAAGAAGTACAAGGCATGGTGTACTTACGATGGGATCGATGATAACGGCACAAAAAAATTCACTGTCGTTCTAGATCACAAACATGTAAACAAAAATGGCAAGAAGCCAATCACACGCCTAAAGAATCTTTTGATTGATCTTGGTCATGAACTTGTGCATGTCAAGCAATATCTCAACAATGAGATGTTTGACTACAAGAATGGTGAAGTTCGTCATAAGGGTGTCGTCTTCGATGCTTCGTACATGGAAGACGAAGAAGCATACTACGAGAGCCCATGGGAAATTGAAGCCTATGGTCGCGAGTATGGTTTGTATAAAATGTTTTGTCATCATCTAAAACAGGAGCGTTTGAGTAAGTAACATGTCAGCAAAAAAGAAATATGAGTATCGCGAGAAGAAGAATTTTAATCGCGAGAGTGATGGATTGAAACAGCGTCGTCTCAAAGACGAGTCCCGCTGGAAGTTCAATCCCAACCAAGAATACGCATCAGACGATGTTCTTGACGAAGAGGACTGGTTCCAGGACCCAAATTTCGACGACCGTCGATAGACCCTGCGCAAGTTATTGATTCTATTAGAGTTTTTTCCCTTTACTATTAGGTCCTTTTATAGGATAATAGTTGTATGGAAATGAAAACTTACACCTACGACGAAAACATCGTTTCAGACCTTTACAAGGACGCCTATGGGCATCGTCCAGGAGAATACTTCTGGGCTGACTGGGACGCCTGTAGTGATGACGCCAAGCAGCATCTCTGGGATCGATTGGTTGATGCAGTTGGTGAGTCTATCCGCGAGGAAGAGGCGCGTCAGAAGAAAGCAATCGAAGACTTTGAGATTCGTGCGAGTTTCATCGAAAATGTAAAGGATGGTTTCGGTCGCAAGCAGTTCATCGAATATCTTCATGGCGTTCACAAGACGTGTGGTAATGTTGAGGCACTCGAATTCGAGTTGGGTGTGCCGTTTGGTTATCTGAGTGGGAAGAACTGGGGTTAATTATGCTTTTTGAAAACTATGATTTTGACATGGCTCTTTATCGTTATGCTGACCGTCTTGTTGATAGTTATCATAGAACTGGTGGCGAGCGAGGGGAATATCAAGTGACCTTTGACAAGGGACGCAAGTTTCTGAAGGTCGTATCCAACTCTTGGGGTTCACGTTCGGTGCATTCTTTTATTTGCATCAAAGAGCACGATGGTTGGAAGTATGGCGACATTCTGAAGGCAGCGTCTTGGGCGCAACCTGCCAAGAACTACGTTCGCGGCAATGTGCTGGATACAGATTCATATAAGCATCATAGTTGGGTGGGACTGTAATATGGGTATGCAAGAAGGTATTCAGGATATTGTGAACGAGGCTGTTGGGAAAAATACTGGAACTCCCATATCTGCAAGTGCTTTAATTTTACCTTCAGTTATAGGTGTTTTAGGGCAGTAGTCTGTTCCCGCTGCTCCTAGAATATGATGTCCTTGAGACATAGAAACAGCCTGAATGTTAAAGCGTTCTTTATTTCTAATTACCCAGTCAAGACCTGCATATACTGTTTCTTCACCAGTAGCCTGCCTCAATCCATTAATATTTGCTCCAACAATTCTAACAAAAACTATATTTACATTTGAGTTTGCTTGAACTGCTAAAGAGGCCATTTGTGTGCCATGGTCAAAGCCGTTTTTAGAAATCCAATCTGCTCTCATGGTTGCAGATCCAGGACCTTCCATTTCCTTTTTACCATTTGGACATGCAGACCATTGAGTTACGCAAGCTTCAAAAATAATTCTATCTTTAAAAATTGGTAGTGATGTGTCTAATGCTGTATCTAAAATAGCAATAGTTGGTTGCGCTACATTTCTATTTTGTAGCGATGCCGCCTGAGCGGTTGCAGGAATAAGTAATATGATGGCTGCTAGAGCCGTTAGTATTTTTTTGTTCATGGATATATTCTACTAAATACAGTAGGATACGTCAATACTATTCTTTAGGTTTTCTGTTATACCATTTGCCAGCATCCATGGGAGGGACTTCCATACCCTTTGACTCCATAAGTGCCTGAAGAGTTATCTTTAAATATTCTAATTCGTACTGTTGTCTAATTACTTCTAACTCAAGTACTCTGATACGTTCTGATTTTCTCATATATCCGTTCTATCTACTGGTGTGGGAGCAGTTGCAAGGCTTCCACAATTAGCACATTCCATATCAAGGAAATAAGTTGCTAATTCAAAATTATCAAAAATTGCTTTTACATTAAATATATTACATCCACATGGACATATATGCGTAGGGGTTCCACGAACATCCATTGCATGATCGTAGTTCTGAGGTCTTAAATGAATAATGTCTCCCATTTCTTCTTCCTCTTCATCCCCGTCTTGATTGTTTAACTGATCTTTATCTAGTACGATTACTTCGTATTTTTCTAGAAACGTTCTTGCTACCCCCACTGATATCAAGCCAAACAGTAGGGCGGCTAAACGATTTAGCCATTTCATAAATCTATTATACTCTAGACCTCTATAATTGTAAAGGGTGGTCTAACAGCCATATTAAACTTAGCTGAAGCCTCTAAAGCCATTCTAACACGTTTACGTGGGGTCTTAACTGTTGCTGTAGAGAACAAAGATCCAAGCGCCAATTCTTGACCAGCTCCTTCGGCCATGTAGGGAACATCAACTTCAGATATATGAAAGTCAGTATCCATTGTGAATATTCTTCCAGCACCTTGTACTGCAATTATAAATATTCCACCCTCATCTCCATCTTCAGGAGCACTATTACCAAACTTACCGTACCCATGTTCTTGAAATGTTTCTTTTACAGAATCAACAAATTTGGTTCTCATAAACTTATCTATATTACGATATCCAGCAGTGGGAGTATATTTTGGAGGATTCCAACCATATTGAAGTATCTGACCCATTCTAAAACTATCAACAAAGCCTATTCCGTACTGCCCCACCTTAAAAACTTTTGGATCAGTTCGTTGAAATATTAAACCAGATTTTTCATCAGAAGCAGCGGCATCCCCACCAAGGAGGACTTTATTTTCGTGAATTAAGGCTACTATACAGGTCATACCCCTAGTATACTATTTTTAATATTCCGAGTCCACATCCCTTAATTCTATTATATTTAATTGGACTAATGCATTTTCGAGCTCAGACTTAACCCCAATTAAATCCTGGATGGCATTATAATATTTATCCTTCCATTCTGTCAGCTCTTTCTCAAGCCTATATAATTCAATTTTAAGGTCTTTAATTTCTAATTTAAGATGATCTTGTTCACGCTCAGTTTGCCGAATTTTTTCTTTTTTGTTATCTCTAATTCCAGCAATTATGGCAGTTCCCATACCGCTTAAAATAGCGGCAGCAATGGCTAAAGTAATTGAGGTATAATCCATAATAGATTAATTATACCTTGTTTTTAAGTCTAAACTAACAATTCAGATGCGGAAACTTCTGTGCCAATATAGCGACGACGAATAATAAATTCCTTAACATGATCTGGTCCATTTGATCTTCCCGCCAAAATAATTACCCAGCGTGGTTCAAATTTAGACGAGATACAAGTCTCGCACATTAGCAGATTTATAGGAAGCAACGAAGACTTCTTTACATCTAATTTAGCCTTAGTCTTATTGCAACTATAGCAAAGTATTTTTTCCATTAATTTGATTCCTCAACATGTTGATGAACAATTTCATCCACTATGGTGAAATTCTCATTTTCTACTAACTCTTCAACTTCTTCTTCACCTATGTTATATTTTACCACAGATGCAAAAGCTCCAAGCTTTTCTAACATTCCATAACACTGTTCGTCATGGAGCCAAACAATATATATAACATCAGAGTACTCTCGCACTTGGAACTCCCTCTAACTCGCATCTTACACCATATGATTCAATTAACTTCTTTACTTTACTTACGTAATCAATAACCATTTCTTTTTTGGTTCCTTCAAACTGTAAAAAATTATCTTCATATAATCTCAATGCGAGAAAGTCGGGATATTTTACTACATCCATTAAAAGCATAGTAGGCTTCTGTATTTGATGTATTTTTTTCTTCATCTCTTCGTTATAAAAGACAGGCTTATTTGGCTCACCCGTCCACTGATTAATTCCATATTTAAAATGTTCTTTTAGTCTATCGCTACTTTTATCAATGAACATTTTTCTTCTTCAATCTCTTCCATGTGTCGGCAGTCTTATGTAGATTCTTAGACTTATCAATAGATCCAGAAGTCATAAAGACACCTCCCCATACTCCATATTCATTCATATCCTGACCAGCTTTATAGCATATACTAAGAACTGGACAAGATAAGCACATCTCATCTATGTTTCTTGCAATGTTTGGATCTGCTTCGTACTGGTCATAGAATAAATTTGTATCCATTCCACGACAAACAGCCAAATCATACCAATCAAAATCTTCTTCGTCTACACCTAGATTACTTAAAATACTTGACATATTTTTTTGGAAGTTCCCATACGCCTTCGCTATTGACAGAAATCTTTTCTGCAATGCCCCAAGTATCTTTAAATAGTCCTTTTATGCTAGTGAATCCTGATGGATCCTTTTTCCATATTACTAGGTCATAATTGTCCCAATATGGAGTGACATCTTTGGCTCTCTTGATTAAGAGATTTACGCCGATTTCATTTAGCTTTAGCATGCCGTCCTAATAAATTAACCGCAGCATCCCACTGATATATATTATACAGGTTTTGCTGCGGCTATGTCAATAGACTATTTAATAAAAGTTCCATCCCATATGGACTTTTTTACTGGCTCTTCTTTATCTTCTACGTCGTGTGCTTTATCTACTGGAACGCAATTTGGGACCATTCGGCCACCTTTTTCCTTCATGCCAACCTGCTTATATCCAGTCCAGCATGCCTTTGAAATATTATCCCATTTGTCTTCGTCCTCATTATCGGACTCATAATTCTTGCTCATTTCCTCTGAGCACTTAGGGCATTTATCGCAAGTAATATCCTCTGCCTTGCATGTTTCACATCCACAATTTTCGTATGCTTTTTCAACTGAGGCTGATCTTTCCATTCCAGCATCTTCAGGATCTCCTGGTTCTGGCATTTCCTCTTCTTCTGGAACCTCAATCATTCCTTCAATTGCTTCCATAAGGTGCTCAATTACCATTCCCAATTGCTCTTTTGTAACTTCTGGACGAAGAGCTTTTTTAATATCTTCATCGTCATCAATTTCAATTACAGTATCAATTGGATTTACTGCCTCTTCAAGGATATCTTTAATTTCTTCTACTAATTCTTCTGTCATAAGAGCCTTCTTCATGCTCTTATTCTTTTCACGTTCTACAATTTTACGAGACCAAGAGAATCCTGCGTCTCCGCCCCATGCCAACCACATAATCTTTCCATTAGATGGGTTCTCTGCATTATCCCAATCTTTACCTTTTTTATCTACTTCATGGCGTGAGAAGAAAGAGTACATGCGCTTAACAGTGGAAAGGCTTAAAGTTTCACCACGAGCAAGCTGACCTGCACGAGTCCAACCTACTGCAGTACCAGCACCCTTTGCCTTTCCCTGCTCTTTTAATTTAATTGCACGTCGGGCTGCTGCAGCCATTCCTGCTGTTGGTTTGTATCCTTCTGTTGCCATTTTATTTCTCCTTTACGCTGATAACTTTTACGGATTTAACCTCGTCATCAACTCCAAATATGTCATTAATATAATCTGCTGCATCTTCCTCGCTGAATGCTTGGACTTCTGCATCAACCTCAAGCTTAATCCTGTAGGTATTCATTTATTTGCCGCAAGTAGGGCACTTTCCATCTGCTGTTGCAACAGGCTTTGCTGCTACTCCTCCAGACTTAAACTTTGGACGACCAAATCCTACAATTGAAACTTGTACATTCTTTTTATTTTTCTTAAATGCACGAAGCTTTTTACAGGCTTCTCCGCCGTTTCTCTGGCTTCCCTTTTTGCCATCTCCAGTAGTATTACCTTCAATGCACCAAACTGTCCCGTCCTCATTATCTTCGATAACAATTCCGACATGAGATATGCGATCAACGCCATCTGAGGGAAAATCAAAATAAGCAATATCTCCTGGCTCAGGATCAGCAAGATCTCCGTCAATCCAAGCACCAGCTTTCTTGAACGCTGCTGCGCCACCTGGTGTATAAACTGTGTTTGGAATCTTGACGCCTGCTTCGTTTGCACACCACATTACAAAACTTCCACACCAAGGTTGGAAATTTGCCTTGGTGTACGCTCCATATTTTGTCTCGTTGTCTTTTGGTCCCTCGATATAACCTACCTGAGACTTAGCAACTTGGATTAAGCGAGCAGCACTTCCATGAGGTGCTTTCGCTGTTTCTGCTGGTACTGGAAAATCAGTTGTCATCTTTATTCCAATCTGTATCTACTGGCTGTTCTGCAGGCATTGCACCATCTGGCTTATTAGCCAAACGTGCACGAACTGCATCTGCTTCTACATCAGCCTTTAATTCGTTAATTGCCAATTCTGATTCAAGCTTTTTATCTGCTTGTGTATTTTTTGCATCTACTTCTTTATTATCAAGTTGTGCCTTCATAATATCTTTAGCACCTGATTGTCCAATTAATAGACCCGCCAAGGTTCCTGTGATAAATGTTGCAACTGAACCAAGCACGTTGAAAAACATCTTATCGTTTTCTGATTGTGCTCCAATTGGTTGTGATACGAACAATAGTCCGTACAAAATTCCTACTGATGTTAAAAGAAGAATTGTTCCAAGAGTTAATCCTAGAATAAACTTAAGTCTTGCATCAAGATCTGCTGGTGTTAATCTTTCTTTAGCCATTTTTTACCTTACTATTCTGATAGTCTGTCCATATTTTTTCGCCAACAATATCTTTGCTGCACGTACCAGTTGATTCACAAATTGGTGGATTACATTCTGCCTTATCCCAATTTGCTTGATCCTGGCAAGGATAGCGGAAACTGCCCTGATACCCACACCCTGTGAGTGTTAGAACTAGCATCACGCTTGACAATGAGGCAATTATTTTTCTCATGCCTCTATTATAGCATTTTAGTCTTTAGAACCCTTAGCCCCAAAATAGCCACCAATAATACCAATTAGACCACCAAGAGCCGTCTGAACAAGGGTCATTACTTCGGCTGATACTTCTACTGGCTCACCAGTTCTTTGAGTTTCTAGGGCGGCAGTAATATAATCACCAACAATTGCTGTTATAATTGCTGCTCCTACCATTACTGCTAAAGCAAAAATTACTTTATCTTTCATTTTTAATCCTCTTTTCTTAGTGGAATTGTTACAAGCCATATTACTGTAGCTAGGACTGTGGCAATACCAACAACATCCTGTGCCGTTCCAGTAAGGGTTAGCCATGCAATAAAGAAGCCTAGAAGAGTCCATACCTGTGCGATACTTTCTTTTACTGCTTCCCAGAGCCAATTAATAAACCCCTTGGCTAATTTAAAAATTAGTTTCATCATACCCTCCTTGTCATGGCTGCTGCCACAATATTTGCTGCAATTACTACTGGCACAATTACTTCCTGTGCCTTTTCTCTTTGGTCATCTGTCATATCTGATCCCCAATTTGAAATATCAAATAGTTTATCTAAATCTATACTTGTTAATGCTCCTATTGGATCCGCCAAAAATGCTTCTGTTGCTATTTCAGTAGTTGCATCTGCCAATGTGTATGGCATAGGAGCCTGTGCATTTTCTTTAATTCTATCTCCGAATTCTTCAAGAGCTTTTGCAACTGTTGGCTCTGCTGCGGCTAATGCTGCTACCTTTGCTAATTCTTCTGATTTAATTCCAAGACCCTCTGCTACCGCCGCTTTTTGTTCTGGAGTTAATTTAGTTAGTGTATCTTTACTAGTTAAATCTGCAATTAGGTTTGCTGTCTCTTCTGTGATAGTATTAGGTCGTGATGGTTCTTCAGAAGGTTCAGCAGGAGTTGGCTCTGGTTCAGGAGTTGGCTCTGGATCTATATCCGATGGCAGAGGTGAAGGCTCTGGTGAAGGCTCAACAGTGGGCTCTGGATCAACAGTTGGTTCTGGCGTCGGTTCATCTGTGGTATCAGAACTTGGCTCTGGAGTGGGATCGACTGGTTTTGTTTGCTCAGGCGATGGCTCAGGAGAAGGCTCAGGCGTAGGAGCAACTGTTGGTTCTGGTGTAGGTTGTGGTTGATTTGCCATTGCAGCAGCAATAGCTGCAGCAACCCGTTGCTGTTCTTCAAATTGCCAAGTAGAATTATATAAATCCCAAGCGTCATCTATTGCATCATTCATATCTACAATTGCTTGATTGTACGCTGTGATTGCATTATTTTTATCTGTTAATGCGGCAGAAGTATTAGAAACTGCATTATCATATGCAGTAGTCTTTGTAGTTAATGTTTGATTATATGTATTTAATGTAGAGTTAGCAGAGTTGTATATAGATAACTTATCATCATATGTTGCCTGTGCTGCTTGTTGTGCAGCAACTGCTGCGTTATAAGCAGCAAATACTTCTTGAGAAGATCCTTGTCCATATGATAAGAATTGTGAAGGTATGCCAGACCAAATTCCACTATGGCCCCATCCAAGGTGCATTACTCCTGGGCCTCCGCCGTTATACCACCATACTTCTAATTGAAGAGTTTTATCTGTTGTTGTATTAAAATGCCTTGTATAAGGACCCCATGTGCTTCCTTGCTCTTGCCATTGAGATGCTTCTAAAACTCCGTCTACATATATTCTAGATCCGTCATCTGTATATGCTGCAAAATAAACATCATTGATATCATTAGGGACTGTTAAGGTAGCTGTAAATATACCTATTATATTTTGTGAAGCGCCGCATATTGCCCAATCTCCAGCATATGTATAAAATGTTGATATCGCTCCTTGACATATTAAACCAGGATTAGGTGGAAGAACTGCTGTGCTTCCATTTCTTATCATTGGGTATATTTGAAATGCTACTCCTTGTCCACCATTTGATGGGACTGGAGTATTTGAAAGATTTAAATTTGCTGCATCCAAAGCATCCTGAGCATTATTTTTATTAGTTAATGCAGTAGCAACTGTTACTGTTTGTCCATCTACTGCAGATTGTGCCGCTGTTTTCTCAGATAGGGCTGTTGCTTCAGCTTGAACTGCAGCATCATAGGCAGCTATTTTGTTATCTCTATTTGTCTTTGCAGCAACTGCTGCATCATACTTAGATTCCGCTATATCTATTAAATCTTGTGTGGCTTGTTCTTCATTAAGGCTGCCGACTTTTTCATTTAATTCTGCTATCTCTTGAGCGGCTATGCTTAATGGATCGTCGCTATAGGAAGCGGGTGTGAGAAATAGCCAACCAAATCCTAAAATGGCGGCTAAAGATAATCTCCATAACTTAGTCCTAGTCAACTATAACTCCTAAACAAACACTTTGTTTGCTTAGTTAATTATATCATTGGACTACTTAGCGTTATCTGTTTTGTAGAAGCCGTTACCTTTAAACTGAATACCAAATGTACCAAACTGTTTAACCATTGCAGCACCGCATTTTTCGCAAAGTTCAACCATATCTGCTTGTGAGAATGGTTTTGGTATCTCCTTTGTGTAATTACAAATCACACACTTGTAATCATAGTTTGGCATTCTTCTCCTAAAGTTAGATGAGCAGTTTATACACATGCTCAGGTGTATCCAGTTATTTAATGTCGCTGTCTCCCCCGACGATATCTGCGACTCCCCAGTGACGGGGTGCAGACTTATATTATACTACTATTTAATTTTTATTGTCTTTGGCTTTTTTTCTTCTGGAACAATACGCTCTACTGTAATAGAGAGCATTCCATTTTTAAATTCAGCCGAAGTTACTTCCATGTATTCGCCAAGCGCAAATGTACGTGTAAATTTGCGAGTAGCAATACCTTTATGTAAAGTTTCAGCAGTATCTTCTGTTGAAATTTCTCCCTTAACAATAAGGGTTCCATTATCTACAGACACATCTACGTCTTTCTTATCAAACCCAGCCAATGCTAAGTCGACACGAAATACATCTTCTTCTACCTTAAAAATATTATAAGGTGGATAAGATTGATGCAATGCTGCTATCGTGACTGGGAAAC
>OGVX01000043.1_pt1 | contig 10435 bp, 28 predicted proteins | sample 1575851 | NCBI WGS metagenome assembly OGVX01 (sample SAMN07581529, study PRJEB24739) | freshwater metagenome | place: Singapore | collected 2015-01
GTTTCCCAGTCACGATAGGCAGAATCCTTAAAATAAATCCAACCTTCGACTGAAAACTTACCTTTGTTCCAAAGAACATAATCATCAACACTAGGAATATAAGACATAGGCGAGTGGATTCAGATTTAACTGCGTTGCAGAATAGGGTGTCGTATGATTTATATCAACGACGGATCCCACTGTCTTGGAGTTGATTGGTGCATGATAGGATTTTGTTTTGGTGTTGTAGAATCCCCAGATACAACGAACTGCATCACCGTTATTGTAATCAAACCGACGCTGATAATGAATCCAGATAGCAATAACATTGCGTTTAAACTCTGTCTGCTCATAATACATTCCTTTCGGTGGTTTGTGTGGAAACTCAAGTCGTAAAGGCATCAATAATACCAGATTCGTAATCGTCTACAAGAGCAAATCTTTGAGCATTGACAACATTGGGCATAATGCGATCAACATAGTTTTCGTCAAATCCTTCTTCCTGTGAAAGAATCTCAAATGCTTCAGAATCACTTTCGGCAATCAGTGATACAACACCACCGTATTCAGAAGAAGGAAACGGAACCCAATAGTCAACAATGTAAAGTGATTTCATTTCTTTTGATAAATTACTCCTTAATTTTAGTTGAATGTTGGGTGTTTGTCAATTGCCTTTGAAGTTCGACTTGTATTCCAATGAGTTTTGATTGAAGAAATTTCTCATACTCATTTCCAGTCGTCAGTAACATTAGATTCTGAACTTGAATCAATGCCATATGAAGTTTTGCTTCCTCAGTCATAGAAACTCCGACATATAATAATCGACCGTCACCTCTAACTCCGCTGCTTTCTTTTCATAAAAATGATTCGTATATTCTTCTGCTTCCTTCCATTGCTCATAGGAATGAATGTTTTCTTCGGCGTGATTCATAAAGTCCTCAAATGCGGAGAGAAATTGATTGATGTCTTCGTCGTTCATATTAGCAAGCGATCATGAACTTCACACGGGGAAGAGTGTTAAACTTAGTCACTTCATAACCATGAGTCAGGATACGTTGGTTTGCTTCATACTCCATATCTTTCTTAGAAATCAGACGCTCAGACATTTCCTTACCCTGAAAAGAAGTCACCTGCACAAACTTATCAGTCAGTCCAGCAGCAGGATAGAAGTCGCAAACCATGTTGCCGTCTTTGGAGGTGAGTTGCATGGGGGTGTCCCTTGATTACCTCTGTATTATAGATCAGAAAGACGGCACCACGTCGTTGCGTAGACCAGTTTCTGAAGTGTCCATCTGCTCCCAGAGGTCATTCATTTTATCATACAGTGCCTGAGCACTTCCGTACTCTTTGGCAATGCGATTCTCATCACTATTTGTAAGTAATTGAAGTGCAGAAAGAATCACACCAATCTCATGCACATTTAGATTTACATTTGTTTCTGTCATTTGTTTCAGTCCCAAGATACGTTTTGAACAAGGAAACCAGGCATTACATAAGTCCAGGCACCCAAATCACCAGTTCCACCAACTTTATACTCAAACTTATACTCAAATTTATTATGACTATCCCAAGTCATGTATCCTTGCTCCTTATCAAATCGTCCTTTGATTGTCAGACCATGGCGATTAGAAAAAATGTTACGAGTGCGAAGTGCTCCGCTCTTCTCACGGGTTTCAATCACCACACAGGTATCAGGATAAGTTTGAATACCTTGCTCCAACAAACAAGGAGTTTCATAACGAAATGGACGATAATAAGTTTGCTCTGGTGTTGCAAGTGCAGGAGCACCAGAAAGAACAAGCAAAAGTGCAAATAGTTTTTTCATCCAACTACCCTCCAACATACAGTAGCATTTCCCTTAGACGTAGAAGAAATGTGAGCAAAAGCAGCATAAGACAAATCAATGTCAGCATGAGAATATGGACCGCGATCATTCACTCTTACAATGACTTGTTTGAGATTGTCTTGGTTTGTAACTCTAATTTTAGTTCCCATAGGCAGGTAAGGATGAGCAGCAGTCCAACGATAAGCATCAAATCGTTCTCCGTTCGCAGTAGTTTGACCGTGAAATCCATCGCCCATTCCATAGTATGTGGCGATTCCACAAGTAAGACCAGCAATCAGTGTTTCAATCATTCAAGTTTACAATCAGGGTGCCAAACTTTAAGTTGAGAGCAATAGTGCTCCTTAGCATTCATTTTATCATAACCATCAAACATTTTCTGATCACGCTGAATCAGAAACACATTATACATCAGAAGACCTATGAAGGCAAGAAAGATATATGAAGTTTTCATTAGTAAGTTCTCGCACTGGAGATTTTATCGTGTAACTGAACAAGTTCAGCAATAGTCAGATTAGAATCAGATTCAATGCTCTCAAGATCAATGCACTCCATTAGAAGTAAAAGTGCTCCGATCTCTTTTTGAGACAATTCAATTGTTTCCATTAGAACAGTTCCAGTTGAGCAAACATTAGGTGGTCGTCACAACTATCAGAGTCGTGCAAGTCAATCATATCGGTGTCAATATGCTTGACAAGTTTGTTGAAAAGAAAGTCAACAAACTCTTTGTTTTCTTGAGTAATCATTAGACAGAGGGAGTAACAGAAACTTCTTTGAGATTCAGTCCACAGAGTTGATTGTAGACTCGGTTGTTGATAAGGTCACAAGCACGCTTGGCACTGCTCTTCTCATACCAGACAGTCACGCAACCGTCGTTGGTTTCCACGCGAACTCGGTAGTTCTTCATGGGTCGTCCCCTTGATTACCTTGTAATTATACTGCCTCCCGCCAGCGGTTAGGGAAGAACTGTGCCACTTGTGAAACCGTCCACCCGTTCTTGTCAAACAAGTACTCCAGATATAGCGTTTCTTCCTGTTCCCGTGCCTCTATTTCGTGTGGTTTATACCAATACTCAATATCTTCCACACATTCTTTACCATAATACATTTTTCCGTAACGGGACCGCAGCGAACCGACTACCCACTGCTTCAGGTGCGTCAGTTCATGCAAAAGAGTTTTTATATACAACTCTTCGTCCATGTAGGTATCCAGTTCAATCAGAAAGTGCCGTGGGCGATAAGATTCACCCACATAATCACAATATCCATATGCTTGCTCACGTTTCATTCCACGGTGTACAATATCCACCGTAATCTTATGCCGTGGAAAGAATCGGTTCAGAAACCAACAGGTAACGTCCTCGCATAACCGCTTTCGATAACCGTATCCAGAAGTCGTAATGTAAGACATGAACCCCAGTGAAGAAACCAAACAAAAGAACCGATGAAGACCAGTTTATGCGTCGTCGTCATCATCAGTAAATTTCATTAAAACATAATTGATAGCGGTTGCTCCAATAATTGCAGCAATCCACAATAAAAAAATTGTCATCATGCCCAATGCTCCAAATACTCTTTGAGTGAATAGTCTTCCCCAGTGCTGGTTTCCTCAATCAACTCATCAATGGTAAGATACTCCAAATGCCCACGATACTCTTCTGGTGTGGGATCATTGTCAGGGTCAAAGTCATCATGACAAAGAAACTCATACTCCTTAACAAGTGCCTCAATCAGTTTTTCTTTTGACGGGTTCATTTTCTTTGTTGAGATGATTAAAACGGGGGGAGAATAATGCTAGTGCTGCCCATGCAACACTAGCGGCAATGATAAGGAAGTAAATCACCTGTAAAGATAACCTCCCGCCCAATCACAATGCTCAAGCATTTGCTCACGGGAGTTGATAATCAGCACATTGTAACGCTCTCCTTTAGCAGGTGCTTTGATGCTAGCAGGTTTGTAGACAGAACCAGTCTTCTTGTCAATGAAAGCATGAATGCTATCACGGCGATCACCAATGTGCATGAAGACTTTGTGATACTTACGACCAGAAGAGTCCAGAGAATAGTGATAACCGTCAGGAGCATCTTGCTGGAGAGCATCACACAGCATCAGACCATACTTAACAATGTTAAGGTAGATGGTGTTCTGTGCGTCCTTCTGAGCAGCGTAGTCAGCGAAGGTGGTGGACATTGGTTTGTTGCGTATGAAGGTATTATAGGGCGTCCTAGACGCCTCTGGGAGGTCAGTGTGCCACTTATGCAACTGGATGGGTTTCCCAGTCTTGTTCCCATTCTTTTTGTATGACAGAATCGGTTTGATTGTGCTTCCAAATACCGTAGAAATGGAGTTTAATCACATCAAATCCAAATTCATCATTTATGTTTTTACCTGCAATTCTTGCAATCCTACAAAATCCAGGAGCATATCCCTTAGTAAGATTTCTCCATTCGGGACACTCTTTGGCATACTTATACCAACTCCTTACATAGGTTGGATTTGCGTCTGGTTTTGCAATTTGGTTTCTAATCCAAGTTTCAATAACTTCAGTTGTGATTTGCATGATAAAAGTCTACAAAGATCAGTATACAAGTTCGGGAACTGGATCCCAGGAGTCGTCTTCCTTCAGGTATCCCATCCAATCTTTAGGATCTGTATCATAGATTTCAATCTCACGCAGTTCATCCAACAGTTCAGACAAGTCCATGAATTGATCCTCAATTGTTTGGTTATTTTAGCACAAGGCGGACTAAACCGCCAGTGCTCCAGAAGGAATCTCTACACCTTCCATGTAAGAATCATGCCACTCACAAGTGTCATAGCACAACCAACCTTCAGATTGAGTATAAACATAGGCAAACTCTTCGGCGTCTTGAGTAAGATATTCACTCAAGTTCTTATTGATACGAGGAGGGCAATCTTCACCACGCTGGGAGTAGTATTGAGGACCATAAACTCCCTTTACACCAGTATCATCCCAACGCTCATCAGTCCAGCAGGAGGACATATCACCACCATCAATCAGTTCTTCTACAAGAGACTTGGCATTATAGTGAGTCTTCAGCATACGACCCAACCACTCAGGATAACCGTCCCAGTGGTGATAGGCAGACAGAATAGAACCGTCCTTAAGTTCGATACCGATTCGGGAGCGGGTTGCCATGGGTGTCTCTCGATTACCTAGGTATTATAGGGCATGAAAAAGGGGGCATTGCTGCCCCCTGTGCCACTCTTCTAACTGGCACAGTTAGTCACCAAGATTTCATTATCTGTGGTTTGCTTTCTCAAATCACCTTTACAGTTGAGTCTGCGGTCAAGAGCAAAAGTATAATACTTGTAGTCTTTGTACAAATCACGAATAAACTCACAGTTGGAATTTGCAAGCATAAACTTAACTCCATTCTCATTCAGTTGATCGCAGAACTGTTTCAGTTGAACTTGTTCTTCGGCACCAAATCCTTCGGAAGTATATGAAGTAAAGTTTGCAGTTGCTGTTATTGGAGCATAGGGTGGATCTAGAAACACAAAGTCCCCTGCTTCTGGTTTAATACTTTGATATGGTTGATATGTAATCTCAACCTCAGATAAAACATCGGAGCAATACTTCAACAATCCATTGTCAGAAACGTCTTTATTCAGAGAACTTCCAATAGGAACATTGTATAGATTATCACTGTTTACACGATATAACGCATTGAAGCAGGTAAGATTCAAAAAGATAAATCTAGCGGCAACTTCAACTGAATTTAGTTTATCTACAATATCAAACAATTTGCTGTAACGTTTCGGAGCAATCTCCTCCCTGTCATAGTTACGAACAGCATAGTAAAATTCTTTAGAGTGCCTGACATTCATGTAAGACAAAAGAGTTGCAACTTCTTTTGGATTATCACGGACTGCTTGATAAGTGATAACCAATTCCTGATTCAAATCGGACAAGAAATACTGTTTAGTATTACCATACTTCGAGTGCATATGGTAAAACATTGCACCACCACCAACAAATGGTTCAAAATAACGATTAAACTCGATAGGAATAATGGGGTTGTACTTTTCGATAAGAGAACGCTTCCCACCAACCCAATTGATAAACGGAGCAGCAGAAGTTGCTGCTGGTTTCTGTTTGTGGTTCTTTACGATTTCTTTTGAAATAACAAAGTCAGTGAACGTCATTTAGATAATACGTGAAGGTGTTCGATTACTTTTGCCTGTTGAGGACTATTTGTATTTGATTTGTACCTCTTATGTTCCTTTTCCCTCAATTCATACTTACCATACTTTTCCATGATACTCCGAATATCAGAGAATGACATAATACCTTCATTGTTGTATGAAACAAATATGTGCTTATAATCTGCATTTGCAATCAAATCTTCAAATGCTTCCATTACATTCTTTCTCTGAGAGAATCTGGATTTGTTGTAGTCTCCCAATGCAGTTTTAGATTCCTCGTTGATTTCAAAATCAAAATAATTTACAAGATAGTTTGGCACATGGTAGTTTGCACCGTATTGTCTTGTATTATAAGGTGGGTCAAGGTACAGAATATCTCCAGAGATTTCTTTGATAAGTTCATTACAATCTTTGTTGTAAACCATACCAACTGCACCAGGAGTATGGGGATAAGCGTTCAGTGTAAGTTTCTTGGAAGAACGTCCGTTAAATTGTTTTAGAAAAGCACCATAAACACCAGTAGTATTTGCATAAGAATCTACGGTTTCAATCAATGACGCCAGAGCAAAATAGTATTGCTCAGTAGAGAGATTCATGTTCTCAATTTCTGTGCGGATAGCATCAATACGTTTTGCATTGTGTTCAGTGAAGAAGTATCTACCGCCAGCAGGAGAAAGAAGATTGTAGAACTTACCTTCCACGTCTGGAACTTCATTCAAATGTTGAATTAAGTCACTATATTCAAATGGTTCGTTGTTACCAACATAGTTTTGACACAGAATGTAACTGTATCTCTCCAAGTCGTTGGCAATTACTTCTGCACAATAATTCTTAAAGTATCGAGCAACAGATCCTGAACCCGAAAATAAATCACAGAACTTTAGATTAGAAATATCACCACAGGTAGAAGTAATCTCCCCATGAATAAAATCCAAGAGTTTCGTCTTGTTACCGATATACCTCACTTTACCTCCTCAGCATTTTGATTATAGTTGATTTGATAGTTCTCTGTCAAGTTGAACAGAACCTCTGGTTCATTATTGTACTTACCAAAGGTGCAGAGATACTTCTTTACCTTTACACCATTACCAATGCGGGAAACAAACTCTTCCCGAACAAAAGTATCAAATGCAGGATCGAGAACTTGAACCATACCTTTACGATAGTTCTTAGAAGTTTCTCCTTCAATAACCAGAAGAGTATTATCCTGTTTGTCGAAAGCAACAATATCAGGAATACCATTAGTTTTCTTTGCTTGGAAAAACTCCCCGTTGATTTCAATGTAAGACTTACCACAACCTGCGTGGTTGGTAAAGTTAATCTCCAAACCTTTTTGAATAAAGAGTTGTTCTAAAACCATACTGGCATTCTTCTCTCCAGTTTTGGTGTATTCCCAGTATGGTTTGTTATACACATTCACATTACGTTCAATAGTAATGGAAGAATCTTCCATATCTACATTCACTCCAACAAACTTGAGAAGGTTGATCAGTTTGTTGTTCTTACGGTTAAAATAAACTTCGTTTCGCCCATGGTTGGTCACAGTGATAACTGAATCTGGTTCAAGTTTGCGAACAACATATGCACGAGAGGCAAGATAACCCTCACCAGGATCATGAGTTCCATATGGTTTGTAAAGATTTACTTGAATATCAAACTCATTTTCACCAGTTTGAAACACGCGGGAAGGAACACCAGAACCTTTACGTTTTTTATTTTCTGCAACAATAAGAGTTTCGATATTGTTGTACTCAAAGGGAACCTGATATTCTTTCCATTCCGAACTTCCATACTGAGCAACAATAACACTTACACCAATCGCATTCATGGTTGCAAATGCACAATCGTGAGCATGACTGAAACTACCAATGGTTTTACCAATGCTACTGTGATTGTTGATAAGATATGCACAGCGAATATCTTTCCCATACTTCTCTTTGAGAGCAATCATTTTGGGAGCACGTTGATCGCTCATGTTTCCAGATTCACTACCCAAGTTTTTAGTTGCTTCAAGTGCTGCAATGGGTTTACTATCTGGGTGTGGAGGTTCTTCACCCTCAAACATCATGTAATCAACAAAACTGTTTCCAACACTAGAGACAACAGAGTAATAGATTTTTTCGTAAGAATCAATGGAAATACCTGTTACTTCAAAGAACAGATTACCATTGATAGAACAAAACTCATACCTGACATTCTCGGTATCAACTTCTACAGGTTTTCCAAGATACCAAGAGATAACAGTAAGAATCTCATGAGAGGGAGACTCTTCACCAAGGACGTAGAGGTTCATTGTCTTGTCAGTTGTCTTACGACTCTAGCACAAAAAAAGGAGGGTGTCAACCCTCCTCAAGTCTCAGTCCATTGTGAACTTTTTTTTGCTTGTTTTTGATTTTGTACCAGAAACTGGTTTCTTTTCAACAACTTCTTCAGTTTTAACTGGTTCTGGAGTTGCAGGTTGCTCCTGAGGAGCAAATAAGTCAGAAAATCTGGACATTTTTTTAATTTGATAACTGAAAATATTTATTTTTCAGTCGTCATAAACTCTACACTCAAGAGCATCTGGGTGAGCGTCACAGTAAAGTTCTAATGGAGTTGGATCGTGTAAATCTTCTGGATGATGTTCTTTATATGTTTTCAGTGCTTCTAACTCTTCCTCAGTGTGTCTTCTTGCTTGAGGAGAGATAGTTGGATCATTCAAAAGGTCCTCATCCTTCTGAATGTGCTTATCGATGTTTTCCATTGTTTTGTATCGTGTTGACAATATTTATTTTCTCATTCACTCAGAGAACTACCTCTCCAGTTCTTAGGAGCAGGGGGATCACATTTACCTTCAAGTGAACGAACCATAAGTTCAGCGAACTTTTCCATTTTTTGTGCCGAAACTGTTTGCGGAGCATAGGTAATTGCCTCTTTGAGAGCAACTAACTCATCCCATTCTTCTTTTGTAAGAACTTCGCTGCTGGTTTTCGGTAAAGTCATCAGTGTTTTGCGATGTGACCCAATGTTAGCATTCCAATACACTAATATCTAGAAACTTAACAATTTCTTTGGGATCACGTTACACTTCTTAATCTCCAAAGAAGGAACCAAAGAAACCATTGTCTCCTGGTTTACGGTTTTCTAATTTATCTAGGAGTGCATCAGCACTGATAAGATTATCAATTTGAAATACCATATCACTAATGTGCTTTGCAACAAATGGTTTTTCTTGGCGTGCAGCATAGGCAAGAGCATTACGAAGTGCTGCTTCTGCTTCTCTCAAACTTGTTTCAACTGATTCAGATAGTGCCATTTGCCTCCTCACAATTACGATAGAATGTCCCATTCACATAACAGGATTTACCTGATTCATAGTATTTTGCTATATTTTGTTGTGGTTTGTCAAGATTGCAATATTCTCCCTGACTTTCAATAAAGTTATTAGCACAACCCATTACAAGTATGGGGGCAAGAAATTTGAGAGTGTACATTATGATTCTTTAATCCAAAAACCATCATCAGTCATGGACCAACCTTCTGCAATCATTTGATCATAAGTTTTGTTTCTTCCGACATCATAATAATATTTGGAATGATTATTCTCAGGAGTCCATTCATAACCGTCACGCAAACGACGAACACGCATTGTAGTTGCTGGAATGTGTCCAACATATCCAATTTCTCCACGAGTAGTTCTACCTATTTCTAAGTAACCATTTCCTGTTGCCTGCATATCTGTATAAACCTTAACCATGGTTGTTGTAAATGAGTCATTATCATTTAAAGATTCTATCCAGTTATGAAGTTCAATCTTTGCTCTTTCAATTCTATTTCTTGCTCTACCTACTTGATCTTTATCTTGGTTAGATTCAAGACGAAGCATTGTTGCTGGAGAAACCTCAAAGTCATACCCCAAACCAACAATGTTTTCTACCTTTGCATCGATAGCAGCATGATTTGCAAATGATGTGTCATAGTAATTTGCTAATTCATAAAGATTCCATGGTGGTGTAATAACATCAAACAAACCATAGGCATTTCTGTATACCGAACCAGGGTTAATCTCTTTTGGTTGTGCTCCGTCTGTACCTGTTGGTTGTGCTTTAGCATTGTTTAGATACCCCGTCATGTTCTCTGGAGCGACTGCTTTTTCTGCCAGTCTTCCTGCTCTGCGCTTAAAGTTATTGTCTAATCCGACTAGATTCTTTAATTCGGTCCAAGACTTATTAAATGGATCTTCTTCTTTAAACTGCTGAAGTATATCTACTGGATTATCAATTCTTGCATTAATAAAAAATTCTTGATCGCTCATAGGTATTGGCTTTTGTTGTGTTGGTTGTTACATGAATCCCTGTTGAAGCGAGTTTTGATTTGCTAAATCCTGCAAAATCACTCCCTGTTCCGTGATAAACGACTATCGGCCTTCTAAATAGTGTGGGTAATGCTATCGTGACTGGGAAAC
>OGVX01000044.1_pt1 | contig 10422 bp, 17 predicted proteins | sample 1575851 | NCBI WGS metagenome assembly OGVX01 (sample SAMN07581529, study PRJEB24739) | freshwater metagenome | place: Singapore | collected 2015-01
CCAGGTATCAGGATTATTAGCACAATGGAAGCAAAGCCGACTAAATAGATCAACAGCATATCTAACTAGCACACTATCCTACGAGACCACAGGCTTTAGCCCTAAAGACATGATGTACAACGAGGCACAACAGTATTTAGCAACACAGATAGCACGTGCCATGAACGTACCTGCCTATTACATTTCAGCAGACATGAATAACAGTATGACATACCAAAACATTATTGATGGTCGTAAAGAGTTTGTTGCTTATTCACTACAGCCATTTATTTGTGCTATTGAAGATCGTTTATCAATGGATGATATAACCCCACGTGGCCATGTAGTGAAGTTTGCTATTGAAGAATCGTTTTTGCGTGCAGACACAATGAAGCGACTAGAGGCACTAGAGAAAATGATTAACTTGGGCTTAATCGATGTTGAGGAAGCCAAAGAGATGGAACAAATGACACCTAACGGAAGAGAAACAGAAGATGAAACTTACATTCAGTAGCCAGGTAGAAGCTGCCGATGGCGAGCGCAGAGTTATTGCTGGCAAAATTGTGCCATTTGAGGAAGTCGGTAACACCTCGGTCGGTAAAGTGGTATTTGCTAAAGGCTCAATCGAGATAGGTGATCCAGGCAAGATTAAGATGCTTATGCAACATGCGCCAGAGCGCCCTATCGGTAGAATGCAAAAATTTAACCAGGCAGAGGATGGCATTTACGCACAATTTAAAATCTCTAACTCAATGCAAGGACAAGATGCGTTAATCCTAGCTGGCGAGCAGTTAATTGATGGTTTATCTGTCGGAGTTGATGTAAATAAATCTGTACAGAAAAAAGAGTATTTATATGTAACTAGCGCAACGTTAAGAGAAGTTAGCCTAGTCGAATCACCAGCGTTTACCGCTGCACAAGTAACTAAAGTTGCTGCTAGTGAAAACGAAGCAGAGGACACAAATCAAACAACAGAAAGCGAGGCTCCTGTGGAAGATTTAGCAACAGCGCCACAAGAAGCAAAGGCAGAGGCTGCTACTCCTACAGTAGAAGCTGCTCGCCCTACAATCACAGCACCATTTATTCAAACTGCTGTACGTTCACCAATCAACTCAATGGCGAGCTACACAGAACACAAGATCAAGGCTGCACTAGGTAATGATGAGTCAAAACTATTTATTGCCGCAGCTGATGATAGTTTTTCAACCAACCCAGCATTTAACCCAACTCAATATCTAACTGAGTTTGTAACTAATACACGCTTTGGCACACCTGCAATCGATGCATGTTCACAAGGCGTACTACCAACTACTGGTATGACAATATCTGTACCATCTTTGGTTACATCTGCTGGTGGTCAATCAGGAGTTGCACCAGTTGTAACTGTTGAGGCAGAAGCAGGCGCAGTACAAAATACAGGTATGGTTACTGAGTATTTAACAGCAAGCGTATCCAAGTACAGTGGTATGAACACCCTGTCAGTTGAACTCCTAGAGCGCAGCGGATACCCAGGATTTTATGCTGAATTAACACAGCAATTACAGAATGCATATTTAACTGCAACTGATACAGCTGTAGTAACTGCCCTTATTAACGCAGGTGCATCATCAACCAATCTAACAGCAGACCTAGATGGTATTGTTGATTACACTGCGGAAGCAGCACAAAGAATCTACTCTGCAACTGGTTACTTTGCACAAAACTACATCGCAAACCCAGCACAATGGCAAGAGTTAATTGGCGCACAAGATACAACAAAGCGCCCAGTGTTTACAGCACTGCAACCAATGAACGCTGCAGGTCAAGTATCACCACAATCAATTCGTGGATCAGTAAATGGTTTGGATCTATACGTAGACAAGAACTTTGCTGCAACTACATTTGATGACAACTCAGCAATCATTCTTGCTCCAGAAGCATTTACTGTATATCGCTCACCACAGGCTTACATGTCTGTCAATGTAGTTTCAAACCTACAGGTACAGGTTGCGATTTATGGTTTCATGGCGACACTAGCCAAGATGCCTAACGGAATCATCATCTACAAGAAGGCCTAATTAGCCAATAAGTAATCCCTCAGGGTTTAGTAGCCCTAGCCCTGGGGGAGCTTTTAAGAAAGGAATATATGGCAGCCACATACGTTACCAAAGCCGAGTTGCGCAGCAATTTGGGTATTGGCTCCTTGTATTCCGATGCAACAGTTGAAGAAGTGTGTCAAACAGCAGAAGATTTATTGAAACAATATTTATGGTTTAATGATGCGCCCGTTGTGGCAGCAGGATTACAAGATAACGTAGCTACTTTAGTATTAGCCAATCCTGGCATATTTGTAAAAGGGCAAACAGTATCTATTGAAGGCTGTGGTCATCCTTATGGTGGATCACAAGTAATTACAAGCACAATTCCAGGCATCACAGTACCTGTCTCTATCTCAACAGCATTCTGGTCATATTTTAACAATTATCAATGGCCTAATGGTTATTCATTTATTCAATTTTCAGAAATACATGCAGACGACCCATTCCACAGGATTTTGCCTTATGGCAAAGCATCAGGACAAGATACAAAAGAAGCAGATTATGCTGTGGTACCCGCAATCAGAGAGGCAGCCATGATCCTGGCTGTTGATATTTGGCAAGCACGTCAAGTGAGCCAAACTGGTGGGGTAGGTATGGATGGGGTCAGCGCAAGCCCTTATCGGATGGGGTATCAGCTTATAAATCGAGTCAGAGGCCTCATCCAACCATATTCAGCACCAGCATCTTTGGTCGGCTAATGCCAGCAGCAATTACCACATTACGTGGCACACTTGCAACTGATCTAACCAATGCAGGAGTATGGTCAGTATTTAGTTATCCGCCAGCCACATTACTTGCTAATGCAGTGGTTATTACACCATCCGATCCTTATATTGTACCAAGCAACAATGACCACATAACTGTATTGCCGTTAGCCAATTTTAAAGTTTTAATTACTAAACCTGCCTTTGACAATCAAGGCAACCTGGCTGGAATGGAAGATTATATTTTAGCCGTAGTAACAAAGTTGGCAGCATCAACGCTAACCCTTAACATATCAAGTGTCTCAGCTCCATCAATCGTTAATGCAGCTAGTGGCGATTTATTGGTCAGCGAGATAACAGTATCAATCCTAACGAGCTGGAGCTAAACATGAGCAAAGAAGAAGACTTAGCCTTTCTAATCAAGACAGGCCAAATTAAAGAAACACCTAAAGAAAAAATAAAGAAAGATGAGGAATAACAATGGCCATATATCTAAATAACAATGTAGGCGTTAAATTGGCTACTGCCGCTGCGCCTACAACTCCATCAATCGATATTAGCGATGTAGTATCCAGCGCTGTTATCAATCAGATTATCGATGAGCTAGAAGTAACCGCTATGGGAGATACAGCCCATAAGTTTGCTGCTGGACTACAATCTGGAACCTTTACAATCGACTTTATGAATGACTGGGCATCATCAAAGGTTAGCCAAACCCTAAACGATGCATTTGGCAAAACCATTTCAGTATCAGTTATCACTGTCAAGGGCACAGCCGTATCAGCTGCAAACCCAACCTACCAATTCTCAATCTTGGTAAACAATTTAACTCCAATCGGACAGGCTGGCGTTAGCGAAATTGCAACAAGCAGCGTTACCTTTACTGTAAACTCCGCAATAACAGTATCGCCATCAGTGGCGTTCTAATTAAGGAGTAACAATGGCAAAGCTAAAGATAACAAGGGCTAATGGAGATGTATCAGAACACAAGATAACTCCAGGTGTCGAGTACGCTTTCGAATTGAAGTATGGATCAGGTATTAGCAAAGTCTTGCGTGAGCATGAACGGCAGACCGAGATTTACTGGTTGGCTTGGGAATGCTTGCGCAGGGCTGGCGCTCAAATACCTTTGTGGGGCACTGAGTTTATTGACAGTTTAGATACTGTCGAAGTATTGGACGAAGAAAAAAAATAACACAGCGGGATTCTATCCTCTACAGCATCGCACAGTTGAGTGTAGAAACTGGGATACCGCCTAAAGAGTTTATTGAGATGGATACAGAAATGTATCGGGCTATCATCCAAGTATTGACGGATAGAGCTAAGGAGATTCGAAATGCCAGTAAACGTCACAGGCGTTAAAGAAATGATCAAAGCTCTAGATGCAGTTGATAGTAATGTAAACAAAGAAATGCAAGCGCAAATTAAAGCAGTAATGATACCTGTTAGGGATGCGGCTAGATCGTATATGCCTAACAATGATCAGGTTTTGTCAGGTTGGGCAAAAATAAACGTAACGGCCGAACAGCGGTATCGGGCATTTCCATTTTATGATGAAAATGTTGCTCGTAATGGTATTTATTACAGCAAGGGTCAAAGCAAGCGAAATGAGTCAGGTTTTAGTGCAATCAATTTTGTAGGCAACAAATCAGCTGCTGGCGCAATATTTGAAACCGCAGGGCGCAGATCACGTGGTCAGCAAGGTGAATCATTAAACCCTAATGCGGGCGTGCATTTTATTGAAAGTGCAAACAAATTAAGTCAATTAAAAGGCGATGGCATGCAACGAGGTCGAGCAATATTTAGGGCCTGGTATGAACAAAATAACAAAGTTGTGCCAGCTGTTGTAAAAGCATTAGAAACAGTAGCCAATAAGTTTAATAATGGCACAATCAAAAAGGTGGCATAATGGCAAAAATACCACCATTAGTTGTATCGGCTTTATCAACCTGGAATGGTAAAGCACTTGCTAAAGGCAAAAAGGAAATATCACAGTTTGATGCAGCTACGCAGAAATTAGGCAAAACTTTTGCAAAGGTGTTTGGCACCATAGCAATAGCATCATTTGCTAAGAATGCAGTTAATGCATTTATTGAGTCCGAAAAGGCTGCCGCTAAATTACGTACAACTGTCAAGAATTTAGGCTTAGAGTTTGAACAGCCAGGCATAGAAGATTATCTAAAGAGCCTATCTTTACAATTTGGCATAGTAGATGAAAACTTAATCCCAGGATTCCAAAGATTATTGATCGCTACCAAAGATGTAGCACAAGCACAAAGTTTATTTGAAACAGCCTTAAACGTATCCGCTGGTACTGGCAAAGACTTAAACACAGTAGCGACTAGCCTGTCTAAAGCCTATATGGGTGATAATGCGGCATTAGGTAGATTAGGCGTAGGTTTAAGTAAGGCACAATTAAAATCAGCATCATTCTTAGATATTCAAAAACAATTAAATGCTAATTTTGCTGGCCAAGCATCTGCAGCTGTACAAGGCTACGCAGGCGATATGGCTAAATTAACTGTAGCCGTAGATGAGTCTAAAGAGGCTATTGGTAAAGGTTTATTAGATGCATTAAAGGCATTAAGTGGCGATAACAGCATAGAGACTTTTACTGCTAAATTGGTAAGTGCATCTGAAACGCTAGGCAGATACATCGCCAATGTTGCTGATTTTCTAAGCCTATTAAATCCAAATAATACTGTAAAAATTGGTGGTAAGTTTGTTAGGAAATCTGACACCTTTACTGGCACGCCATTTGGTCAGGCTGGATCTGCCGAAACTAAAGTGATTAAGCAAGCCGTTCCTTTACGTAAGACAGAAAACGCTCAAATTAAAGCAAAGACAGAGTTAGAAAAACTTAAAGACAAATATGATGTTGAGCGCATAGGTTTATTGCAAGCATTAAACCTTGCTACCGATGAGGAAACCAAATTACGAATAGCCGAGAAATTAGCAATACTAGATGGCAACGCAGCAAAGGCGCAAGAATATTTGGCAGCTGATAATGCTTATGATTGGCGTTTGCAAGAAATAGAATCGCTTAAAGAATTGACCGCTGCCCAATATAAAGCAGCCTCATCTATGACAACACTTGCCGATTGGGTAGCGTATCGAGCAGGTGAACGTGGCGATAGAGTTAGCACAAATGCTGCTGCTGCAGCTGGCATGAGCTTCCCAAGTTCGGCACCAGTGGCTATGGGCGCAGTACAAAGAGGCGAGTACACCGATGTAACAGTAAATGTCAATGCTGGCACTATTGTTGCCGAACAAGAATTACAAGGGTTAATTACCGATACTGTAAGAGTAGCATTAAAGTCTGGCAACAAATTATTGCCTGCTGGAAGTATTGCCTAATGGCTGTACCAACAATAAATGCTTATATAAACTTTAGTACTGGCCCTAGTTTTGCCCAGGCGTTGATTTTAGATACAGGTATATTAGACACCAACGTATTGGGCGATGCAGCAAGTATTATTGTGGATGTCTCCAACCAAATCAATTTTATACAAACAAGCAGAGGGCGTAATCCTTTAGTTGATGAGTTTCAAACTGGCCAATTAACTTTACGTATAGTGGATCAAAATGGCGATTTCAACCCAACCAATCCATCGGGGCCTTATTACACATATTTAACGCCAATGAAAAAGGTGCAAATAACTGCCACTTATGCTGGCACCACATACAGTTTATTTTCAGGCTTTATTACATCTTATTTGAATACTCAATCAAAGGATGCAACAGAGGTTGCCTATACAACTATACAAGCTGTAGATGCAATGCGATTGGCGCAAAATGCACAAATAAGCACAGTGGCGGGTGCTAGCGCTGGGGATTTATCAGGCACTCGGATCAATCAGATATTAGATCAAATCGATTGGCCCTCTAGCATGCGTGATGTGGATGCTGGTTTGACCACACTACAAAATGACCCAGGCACAGCTCGCACTAGCCTAAATGCTATGCAGACAGTCGCCACTACAGAATATGGTGCTTTGTATGTAAATGAAGATGGCGAGTTTGTATTTCAAGACAGATCAGTAACCGCTGGTTCAATAGGTGGCACAGTAACCACATTTAACGATAACGGCACTGGTATTGCGTATGCTAACGCAATATGGCGATTAGATGACACGCTTATATTTAACTCAGCCACAGTTAGCAGATCGGGTGGCACGCCACAGACAGCCATAAATCAACCATCTATTGACAAGTATTTTATACACAGTTACAACATACAAGACTTGCTAATGCAAACCGATGCCATAGCTTTAGATTATGCCCAAGCTTATGTGGCAAGCCGAGCCGAAACCAGCATCAGATGCGATGGTATTGAGCTAGATTTATATACAGAAAACTACAACTCAGGCATATTGGCAGCTCTTACTTTAGATTTCTTTGATCCAATTCGAGTAGTAACTACCCAGCCTGGTGGCTCTACCCTAGACAAAACACTACAAATCTTTGGGGTAGCCAATACCATAACACCAAACAGCTTTAGGGTCTTCTTTACGACCCTTGAACCAGTCATCGATGCACTGATTCTAAATAACAATATATACGGCACTTTAGACTATAATGTGCTTAGTTACTAAGGAGAAATAATGGCCGCTGGATTAGGATTTAAGGACTTTACTACAGGCGAGGTATTAACTGCTGCCGATGTAGATGGTTATTTAATGCAAGGCGTATGGGTGTTTGCTAGCGCAGCAGCTAGAGATGCAGCAGTAACCTCACCGCAAGAAGGTAATTTTGCTTATCTTAAAGATACAAACGTAACCACTTATTACACAGGCAGTGCTTGGGCTAACCTAGATACAACTGGCATGACTAATCCAATGACTACAACTGGCGACACTATTTACTCATCAAGCGGATCAACACCAGCTAGGCTGGGTATTGGAACAGCAGGACAAGTGCTGACAGTAAATTCTGGTGCAACTGCGCCTGAGTGGGCTACCCCTGCTGCTGGCGGTGGAATGACTTTGATTAATACTGGTGGCACAGCATTATCAGGTGCTGAACAAACAATCTCTTCAATTCCAAACACTTATAAAAATCTTTATATTGTCGGTGTTGGTGTAACATCAAGTGCAAATGGAAATATTGCATTTAGGTTAAATGGTGATACTGGAAATAATTACACTTATAGAGCAACATTAAATTATTCCAGCATTGGTTTAGATACTGGCGCCGGTGTTGATTTAGGTTATATTAGACAAAGCGGAACACCAAGCACATATAATGAAATTGGCCGTTTTGTAATACAAATTCCAAGATATGCAGATACCGCTTACAAAATGATTTTAGGCGATTGCATTATGGCAAGATCAACTGGTGTTCAATGGTGGAATTTTCTAAATTCTTGGAACAATACAGCCGCGATTACAAGTTTTACAATTAGGGTTGATACAGGCACTTTTTCAACAGGCACAATTTATGTATATGGAGTGAACTAATGAGCAGACCAACAATTACAATTTATGATTGTGAAACAAACGAAACTGTTGAACGAGAAATGAACGATAGTGAATTTGCACAATACGAAAAAGATGTGAAAACGGCACAAGCACGTCAAGCCGAAGCCGAAGCAAAGGCACAAGCCAAAGCAACGTTACTTGACAAACTTGGCATTACCGAGGATGAAGCAAAACTACTTTTAAGTTAATGAAGCCAAAGTTATGTGCAGCTGGCGTGCAGTTAAGAGATCAAGTTGATACGTGGTTTCCAGATAGGCGTACTGCCAGTGATGGGTGGGTGGGCGATAGCCGCCATTCCACCAGAAAATCGGATCATAATCCAGACACCTTTGGGTGGGTCAGAGCAATTGATATTGACTCTAGCCTGGGTTCATCCGAGGGGATCAGTGCTTATTTGGCTGACCAAATCCGAATCACAGGCAAAACCGATAAACGCATATCTTACGTCATCCACAATCACCACATCGCTTCCAAGTTATTAAATTGGAAATGGCGTAAATACAAGGGCATCAATCCGCACACTAAACACATTCACATTAGCTTTACAAAACTTGGCGATATAGATGGCCGAGAGTTCGACATACCACTACTAGGGGGCAAGTTATGAATATGAAAAATCCATACGTACTAACACTAGGCGCATTCTTATCAGCTTGGGCAGCATCCAATTTCGCAGCTGACTATCGCTCAATTCTATGGGCATTACTAGCAGGTGTCTTTGGGTATGCAACTCCGAAAAAGTGAGCGCTGCAGAATGGGCTGGCTTTGCCGCTGGCATCACCGCAGTATTAATCGGTTTCTTTGGGGGTCTTCGCTATCTTATTAAGGGATGGCTTTGGACTTTAACACCTAACGCTGGATCATCTCTCGCAGATCGCTTGGCAAGAATTGAAACACGCCAAGAAGAAATGATGAGAATACTTGTGGATAAGAAGTAACCTTATACACATGGCTACTACACGCAAGCGTAAAAAGATTAATAGGCGCAGGGTGCGTAAATCGCCTGACCCATTAACTAAATTAGATCAATGGTATATCGCAAAACATGGGATGTTTAGAGCTGCAAGAAAGGCTGGATTTTCAGAGTCTGTTGCGCTCTATCTAATGGATAGCCCAGAGTCAATGCCTGACTGGATCGTAGGCGACAAGGGAATTATCCCAGTTATCCCTACTCCAGACGAGGATGAAGATTAAGCGTTGGCTAGTAATCTCAGACCTGCAAGTCCCGTATCAATTGGACTCTGCTGTAAAGAATATTATCAAGTTGGCCAGGCGGGAGAAGTTTGATTCTGTATTGGTGGTTGGCGATGAGATTGACTTTCAATCGATTAGCAAATGGAGTGAAGGCACACCTTTGGCTTATAGCGAGGATTTACACGCTGACCGTGAGCTATGCAAGCAGATACTTTGGGATCTCGGTGAGTACAGTCCAGAAATGCATATTATCAGGAGCAATCATACTGATCGCCTATACAACACTTTATTAAAGGTACCAGGCTTAATTAATCTGCCTGAGCTACAATACCCAGCCTCTATGGGGTTTGCTGATATGGGCATGACATACCATCGCAAGGCTTATGAGTTTCATCCTGAGTGGGTCCTCTGCCACGGAGATGAAGGCAATATGAGCCAACACGCGGGCATTACAGCTCTTAATTTAGCCAAGAAATTTGGCAAGTCCGTTTTAGCTGGACATTCGCACAGGCTGGGCATGAGTGCCTATTCAGAGGGCGTAAACGGCCATTACAGGGCTTTATATGGCATAGAGGTAGGTAACCTCATGGATCGCAAAAAAGCCTCTTATATCCGCTATAACAGCGCAAATTGGCAGATGGGCTTTGCTATACTAGAAGCCGTAGGTAAGGCCCTGACACCAACCCTGGTGCCAGTTAATAAGGATGGTTCATTCTGCGCTTTGGGCAGGTACTACGGGTAACATCGTTACCAAAACGTTATACAAATACGCCTCAAAATAATCCACAAAGTCGTACACAGGTGCAACACTATGCCTGTACCGCAAGATATGCGGACAGATAGGGCTATATGGTAACAATAGATATATTTTATGCAGTCTGCTATGCATCAATAGCTGTACTGATGGTTATGTGGCTAATTGGTGTAGTAAAAGAAAACGCACAAACACGCTACTACTGGCGTGGCCGCGTATCGTGACTGGGAAAC
>OGVX01000046.1_pt1 | contig 10378 bp, 13 predicted proteins | sample 1575851 | NCBI WGS metagenome assembly OGVX01 (sample SAMN07581529, study PRJEB24739) | freshwater metagenome | place: Singapore | collected 2015-01
TTTCCCAGTCACGATAAGGGGGCCATCTGAACTTGAATATGCGTCTAGGACTTGTCCATAACTAACGCCATAAAATAATAAATCTTCTGCGACATAAGCATAAATGTATGATCCTGGAACTCTTGGGTCAGGTTGATTAATTACGCGATTTGGTTCTTCGTGAGCGCCAGTAAATTTGTTGTATTGCTCAATAGGCAAACTGGCAACCGAGGAGCAAATCAAATTCCTAGCGCGTGCAATAGTAGGAATTCCCATTGCTTGAACTCGGGTTGCAGTTGCTCCAGTATTAGTCGAAGCGTAGATTGCTTCGGAAATTGTGAAAGGCGCTAAAGATGCCGAAACATCAGTTCCGGAAATTGGTTTTTGATTTGTAAAACGATCGAATAATCCCATTGGTGTAATTATACCAAATAGTGAGATAAATTATCTCAACGGACGAGAATATCGACATCCGTTTCGGGTTGTGTCGCAAAATATGAAACGAGAGCTGTGGCCACACACGCACAAACGGCAACCTGGCTCGCTCGACGTCCAATTATCCAACCACCATCGCCAAAACTTAATTTGGCAGCCGATAACATTTGTTTAGTTAATTCTTCATTGCGATTATGGTGTAATCGACCGGACACAATCGCTCCAAGCATTCGATCACACGATTCTGCATAAACCGCTCCATCCATATCAGTTATGGGAATGCCAGCCGGCACTAATCTCGATGCTACTGCGCTAGCAGTGCGTTTTGAATAAGCAACTGTTTGAACTGGAAACTTTCGAACATAAGGCGCAATGTCATTAGCGATTGCTTTATCATCAACCGAAATTGAATCTTGCCAGGTATGCAATAAAACAACATTAAATTTATCATTGCTCAATTTTTGAGCAGCAACTAAAGCAGCAAATTTTCTATCAGGACTTAAATCTAATCCAAACCAAGTTTCTTTATTTGTATCCAATTTAATTTCGTCGCCACCGCATAAATGCCATTTCTGAGCATCGATGGCGGCGTGAATCGTGTCCACCCATTGAGATAAAACTTCGGTGCGGACAATATCTGGCGGATCATTAACAACGGCGCGTAAATTGTCGGGATGAATTGTGTATCCCAAAGATGGATTGGCTTGAGCGAATGCTGGCCAATTCGGTTCGCCATCCTTCCCCAAAATGGGAACTTCTGGTTCAGCACTCCACTCAAACCAACCTATTTTATCTTCAGTTCCGGCACTTGCGCTTAATGCTCGCTCCCGAAGTTTGTTTAGAACTACCGAATGCTGATCTCCAGCAGAAGAGTAGATCCAAACTTGCGGATTATCGCTGGACATCATTGCATAACGCATTGAAGCCCAAGCGTCCTCGTCTTTATACTCTCGCGTTTCGTCAAGATGAATAGTTGATGGTTTAGAAAACCCTCTAGCTGCGTTATTAGCAGCCTTTACTACAAATCGACGATTGCCAAATAATTCTATCTCTTCTGCGCCGTGTTGCCAACGTATTTTTTTAACTTCTTTTTGTAATCGATCATTAGACTCAATAAGTCCAACTATTTGCCTAAAGGTTTCCAGCGAAGTAGTTAGTCGATGAGCCGACGCTAGCTGTAATGGTTCTCCCCATACGAATAAACCAGTCAGTATTCGAATCATCATTAGCGTTGATTTACCATTTTGCCTAGACAAAACCAACCCAACTTCAGGATGGTAGAACCGGCCATCGGGTCTAATTTTATGTCCGTGTATAGCCACAAATTTCTGCCATTCAAGCAAAGGTAAATTCAATTCAGCCGCTAAATCGATAATATCCTGGCCTTTTGATGGTAAATCATTCAATGGAGTGTGAATACGTGGCTTCTGAACACCTCCTAATCCCGATGGGAGCGGATAGCGCAAGGTTAATGCAGATTTAGGTTGGTCATTCATTATTCGAGCGTGTAGTGGCTGATTGAGCCTTTTTCGGGGTTAGAAGAAACAACGGGGGTCGATGGTGTCCGTCGCGTGGCAAAAAACCGCCCACCCTTACTGAAATTGCATCTACGGCACGCAGCAACGAGATTATCATCGCTATCAGTGCCTTGTAATCGTCTTGGTATTACGTGATCAACTGTGTCAGCCTCTTGGCCACAATAAAAGCAGATATAACCATCTCTACGAAGTATGCGTTCTCTAGCCTTACGCCAATATCTAGTGCCAACGCCACGCTTACCCATCAATGCCATCCTTTAATCTGAAAGTATGACCAAGCCATACACGCATCAGCATCACCAATAATTGTGATTCCGTATCTGTGCTTTATGTATTTCAATGAATAATCTATTTGTTGAAATGGGCTTTTATATTTCATCATCTTATTTCTCATCTGTGCTAATCCATAATGAGATCCATTATGTGCTTTGTAATTCCAACTAGATTCTTTAGATATCAAATTATAGAAACATCTATATTGTTTTAATTCTTTGAATTGATAATATGCATAAATCTTTATTTGTTCTTTGGTGACGGCTGCTTCAGCAGCCTCCCCTCTAAGGCCTAATGCAATGAATAGAGGTATCCCGCAAACTAGCCACGCGAACTCGCGGCCAAACCGCCCTTGGCGGCCGCGTTTGCGCCTTCGAGGCGCCTCGCTTGGCGCTAAGTTTATCATACGTGTCAATAGGCTAATCATAAAAGGCCAGGTCAGACGGCATTTCTAATAATGTTTTTAATGCCAATTCAGCTTGTTGTGGAACAACTCCATTCCCTAATAATTTTAATTGCTGGGTTCTTGGAATTGGTAAATCAGTTATCCATCCTTTTGGTAAACCCATCATATATTCAACAAATTCTGCATTAAGTTTGTTATTTAAATCCAATGGATTCGGCGTTGTTTGCAATCGCATTTGATTCCGTGAGTTATATCTGCGCCCCAATTTCGGTGTTTGCCAGTCTCTCGGTTGTTTATTGTTGATGGAGTTGGAAGTAATTGAATTGCATTTGCAAGGCTCAAGTTGTGATTCCCTTTGATTCCATTCCTCGGTTTGACATTCTCCCAAGTCGCTTCGCTCGCAGTCGGTGTTGGTAGGTTGAGCAATGACGAACAATCGTTCTCTTCGATGTGGCGCTCCAACATCACTCGCTCGTATAATTTCCCATTTTGCATCATACCCAATTTCGGCAATGTCTTTGAGAACTTCTTTGAATCCGAGGCTGAGATGTCCTCGGACGTTTTCCAAGACCACAAATCTCGGTCTAAGTATGCTAATAATTTCTTTGATTTTAGGCCAAATGTGTCTTTCATCGTTTACTCCCTTTCGTTGTCCGGCCTGGCTAAATGGTTGGCAAGGATAGCCAGCCGTTAAAATATCAATTGGTTCAACCAGTGACCAATCCACATTTTTAATATTACCCAAATTAAGTAAACCCCATCTTTTATTAATAACTATCGAAGAATATTTATCAGAATCTGCCATCCATATTGTCTCGGCTTGAAACACATATTCCGCAGCCATATCGAGTCCGCCATAACCCGAACAAATTGACCCTATTTTCACCAGCCCCCCATTCGCTGAAATTTAATTCCAGTGCCAGTTTCAACATATTGGCAGGTAGTGCATTTTTGGCCTTGTATTCGATAAGCACCGCATTTAGCGCATCTGATTATGTCTTTATCGGTCATTACTTCCTCTTCCAATGGTTTGATTCCAGTTCGATAACAACCCATACATTCTGCAACAACTTTATTAACATCTTCATAAGTTTCGTGTATTTCAAACGCTCTTAATTTTTGACACGTTGAGCATTTGAAGATTTTATGCTCGCTCATTTATTGTCGGTTTTGTAAAACCCTGATCCTTTGAATATCACGCTGGGAGCTGTAAATACACGTCGCATTTGTGTCCCACATAAACATTTAGGCGCTTCGTGATCGATTGGGAATTCGAATTCATAAATCTTTTCTTCGCCAGGACATTCATAGTCATATCTAGGCATCAGATTTAGGATGCAATTCGATTTCATTCACGCAGTGGCAAGCAGCGCAAGTTTTAACGCCATCTTCGATGACAATTCTTGGATCATTGCATAAATCGCAAACCTCCACTTTGCCACCGAAGCGGTCGTCATAGCCTAGTTTTGTCATAAATAATCGTTCGAGTTCTCTTTTGCGAATACCCATTGGCCGTTGTTTCCTAACCTTCCCCAAATAGCCGGACATTGATTTGATTTGTTCTTCTCTATACAAACCCAACCATTAAACGGCTTACCGGTTTTGGCAGTGCCAACTTTGTTAACCATTGCTCCGTGACGGCATTCAAAGGTTTCGTGAATCAGTGTTGCCCCGAGTTCTTTGGCGACTTCCCCGACTGACCAAACTCCTTGCTCATTCGAAACTGGCGCAGGTTCACTACGTTGCTCAGATTGCTGGACTCGTTCCATTTCAATTCTGCTTGGACGTGATCCTCTTTTAGCATAGACGTAATTGGCCAACGCACGACCGAGAGCCGAAGATTCGCAGACTTCGATAGCAAATTTGTTAAAGCCCTTTTCAGCTTGGACTTCGGATGCCCAACCAGTCGCAGTTGCAAACTCATCAGTCTTATCTCGATAAATGCTAGCCACAAAAACAACTCGATTCGTTATGGTAGTTTGCAGGGCTTTGCTGATTCGGCGTATGAGGATCCGCTCTTGCCTATTATGGATGTGCTTACTGTTATTGGTGGTGCTGGTATGGCTGCTAAGGGCGCTCAGATTGCGCGTATTGCTGCGGCTGGTAAGTTTGGTAGGACGGCTTCGTATCGTACTATTGATATGGCTGCTTATAATAATCAGATTGATAATTGGTTAAACTTGCCTGCTGAGGAGCGGGTTACTACGCCTGTGTATCCTCCGTCTGCGTTTGAGGTTGAGGTTGGTAAGATTAATGCTCGTACGTTTGCTGCGCTTGCGCGTAAGGCTGCTACGGGGGACGAGTCTGCTGCTATTCTGCTTGGCGAGTTGCTTCCTAAGAATGAGTTTGGTTTGAATAGTGCGTATGTCCCTACGGTTATGGATAAGGCTGCCGCATTCTTTGAGCCGCGTTATCGTATTATTACGCAACAAGAGGGCGCTCCTGCTAGGCGTACGGAGATTGCTCAGTCTACTATTGATGCTATTCGTGAGACGATTCCTGATGCGCCTCGTGCTGCTCGTATTCGTTTTGCTGGTAATCCTCTTGCTCGTGCTGCTCAGAAGGCTGTGTTTTATACGCAGCGTGAGATTGCTAGACAGCCGGGTAAGGTGCCGCAGATTCTTAGTACTCTTCCGGGTGGTTACTCGTTTAGGTTTACTCGCGCATTGCGTGAGGGTGATCCTGCTGTGCTTGATCTTATGGCTCGTGAGATGATCTTTAATCGTATGTTTGCTGAAGAGTTTAAGTCGGTGAATCCTAATGATGCTGAGATGATGGCTATTATGAATATGGCTAGTGGTGAGATGTATTCGCCGTCTGTGCTTCGTACGATTGCGTTTAAGCGTACTGAGAGGGCTAAGCGGTTAGGACTTGATCCTAATGATGATGCTGTTATTGGTATGGCTGAGGCTGATTATAAGTTGTTTAGTGATCCGGGTTTTGTGCGCGAGTATGAGCGGGCTATGCGGGAGATGTTCCCCGAGTCTGGTCCTCGTACTGAGCGTGGTGAGCAGTTGCTTGCTGCGGCTGAGCGTATGATCCTGTTGCGTGAAAAGACTAGTCACTTGATGCCTCACTCGTGGGATGATTCTCGCGCTACTCGCGCTATGATTCTACGTTATCAGACTATGCTTGAGGCTGCGGATCTTATGCCTGCTCAGATTATTAGCGAGTTGGGTAAGAAGATGAATCGTGTGCCTGTGGTGAATGGTGTGTATCATATGTATGAGGCTAGGCTGGCTGATGTGGCTGACTTGCCAGATGAGAATGGTGTAGCATTAAAGGATACTGAGGGTGTAGATAAGGCTGATATTGATGCTGTGATTAGTCAGGTTGAAGATTCGCTGGATATTCTGCGGACTGATCTTGGTAATCGTAGTCAGGGCCGTACGCCCGTGTTCACTGTGATTGAGGACGTGCCTAACATGATTGGTAATCGTGGCTTTGTAGTAGTCAAGCGTGTCCGTGTTGATGGAGAGTTTAATACTACTAATGGTATGATTAGTCGTGATTCGCTTCTGGATACTGAAGAGTTGATTCTTCCTCGTGAGTTTTTCGTAACTACTAAGAAGGGCACACTAAAGTATTGGGATAATAAGAAGGAGACTAAGACGGGTTATACTGCTGCTGAGAATAAGGCGTTAGAGTTGGTTCTCAATGAGATGGTTGATATGTTTCCTAATGCTAGGGATTTTAGTGATGAGGTGTCTAGTGAGAACATTAGTGGTGTTGAGACGTTTGCTGAGCGTAAGAACTTTAATAAGGTTGTGGCTAGTGGCTTGATGAGTTTCCGTTATCAAGAACAAGTCATGGCGCATCAGGCGGCTGTGCGTAGTAGGTTTAAGAATGATATTAAGCAGTTGATTGATTCGCAATCCGAGATTATTGCTATTGCTGATTTTGATCCTATGCTGCATACACCTCTGCGTACTGCTCGCGTGTATCCTACTCGTGCCCAAGCCGAGGCTAAGTTACGTACTGCTGGTGCTAGAGAGGGTACGATTGAGGAGGTTACTACTCCTGATGGTAGTCAAGCGTTTGTTGTTAATCTTGATTACTTTGATGTTAATGCTGCTACTCTTAAGGAGATGCGTCTTAAGCGTCTACTGAATTGGGATACTGAGGTTGCGGATAATTATTTTGAAGATATTGAAAAGGTGAAGGCTGAGAATCCTAATCAGGCTATTGTTGTGGTACCTAGATACTTTGCTAATAATGTGGCTAAGTCGTATAAACGTAGTGAGAATCTTGCTATGAAGATCCTTGACTCGTCTACTGACTTATTTAAGGTTCTTACTCTTAGTTTGAATCCTCGTTTCGTTCCGCAACAGATCATTGGGTCTAGTGTTATGCTGATGCTGGCATACCCTGATAAGGCTCCGGCTATCTTGTCTAAGGTGTTAGAGTATTCTGCTCGTCGTTCGCATGATAAGATTAAGAGTTTTACTAATAATGAGTCGGCTGAGTTTCTTAATCATAATACTGATTATATGGTTATGGAACAGTATATGCCTCGTGATGTTACAGAGAATATTTATCAGCAGGATATGCTAGTTACTACTGAGGCTAAGATGCCTAGTAAGACTATGCGTTATGTGTTAAATAGTGGTTACTTGTTAGCGTTTGCTTGGGAGAAGAATCTGCGTATTGCTGTTGGTCGTAAAATGGCTATGAATTATCCGGGCTTTAAGGAGTTTGTTAATACTAGAACTGTTAAGGATTATGCTGAGGGGCGAGTGCAGTATCCGGGCATGGCTCCTAGTATATTTGCTACGAACTCTCCGTTTGCTGCTGCGTTTAAATTGCTTGCTGATCCCGAGTCTCCGTTCTATGATCCTCTGTTCTTGCGTGAGGTGAGGCATGGTACGGATATGGTGGCTGGTAATTATCGTGACTTCACTACGTTTGAGCGACAGTTGCGTAATGTGATCATGCCGTTCTATGCGTGGACTAGGCACTCTGCTTTGTTCACTAAGCGTATGGTACAGGAGCGTCCGCTTACTACTAATATCCTTGCTAACCTTGGTAATTATGGGTATGAGGAAGTGTTGGAGCGTGGCGGCTTACCCGAGTGGTTATTAGAGTCGCTGCCTATGCCACAATTCTTGGAGAATATTCTTGATTTGAATCCGCTTGCTGATAATCGTGTTAATGTTGGTGGTGTGATGCCGTTTGGTACGTTTGGTTCTACGGTTTCTGCTGCTAGTAATGTTGCGTTTGGTAAGCAGTTTGGTTCTCATCAGGCTACAGACTTTTTGAATCCGTATATTAAGACTGCGATTGAGCAGCAGACGGGTACGAGTCTGCTTACTGGTGCGCCTATTGAAGATAAGGGGCTTGGTCCTATGATTATTGATGGTACTCAGGGTTATCCTGTGATTGGGGCTATTATTAACTTGTTTAGGAATGAGTCACAACTTAATGCGTTGCGTGGTCGCGAGAATCCTGAGGACTTGTGGGTGGATGTTGAGGATCCCGAGTCCGAGTTTAGTATTCCCGAGTCAAAGTTGTCTACTCGTTTTGAGACTGACTCGTATGCTGGTGCGTTTAACTTGTTTAGTCCTGTTCGTGCGTTTAGTCTTGATCCTAAGGGTATGGATAAGATGATTCAGGATGAGTTTAAGCGGGCTGGTATTAGGCTTCCTAAGAAGGAGACGCCAGAGTATGCTGGTGTGTTTAGGACTATTAATAGTATTCAGCGTTGGAAGCGTAAGCAGGATTATATTGAGGGTGTTTGGATTCCTGCTTTTGCTGCTGAGAATCCTGAGTTGGCTGATAGGGCGAGGCAACAATTGGCTGCCGAGTTTCCTGATATTCCTAAGTCCACGCCTCCGGGTCTGGTTGAGCGTGTTCTTGCTGGTTATGTGACTCTACCGGGGGGTGGTTAGATGTGAGTGAGGGGGATATTCAAGTTATTCTGCATCGGCTTGATGAGTTGGATGCAAGGTTGTGTCAGATCCATGATGAGGTTAGGCGTACAAATGGGCGTGTGACTGAGTTGGAGATGGAGAATGCTAAGTGGGATGGTGTTGCTGAGGGTAAGCGTATGCAGACTATGATTGCTACGAGTGTTCTTAGTGGTGGTATTCTTGCTGGTGTTATTTGGTTTGTTAGTCAGGCTATCTAAGGGGGTGTGTCTTGGCGGGTGAGGATAAGAAGCGTGTGAAGAGTGAGGTTGCTAAGCGGCGTGTGCTTGTGAAGAAGCAGAAGCGACGTGAGGCGGGTAAGTATAAGTATGATGAGTTCGCTGAGAATCGTGCTGATAAGGCGCGTATGCTTGATAAGCGGACGTATGATTTTGATGAGTTTAAGGAGCGCGATTTGATGCGTAGTCCTGATAGGTTTAATGCACCGTGGAGGAGGGTCTAATGAATTGGCGTGAGATTGGTACGCGAGCGTTATTGACGTTTGTGCAGGCTTTTCTGGCTGTTTTGCTTGTGGATGGTTTGAATGGTATTGATAGTTGGGAGGCTGTGCAGCCTGCTATTATTGCTGCTGTTGCTGCTTTATTATCTATGTTGTATCGTGTGGTGCGCGAGTATCAAGCATCTAAGGGTTGGGAGGACTAATGGCTAAGATTCCTTTAAGTGTTGGAGCGAAGCAAATGCTTGCTCAGGTACGTAAGAGTGGTAGTTTTGCTGGCGAAAAGATTAGTTCGGCTGATATTAAAGATGCTTACCGTATGGTGTATCATAAGTATGGGCCTAACGAGGCGGATAAGTTTGCTACTGGTTGGCGTACTGAGTTTGATAAGCCGAGTTTGATGATGGATGCTAAGTATGGTTTTGATGAGATTAGTTATCCGCGTGGTAGTGAGCGGCTTCCTAAGGGCGCGTTGAATGATGATGCTCGTCGGGCTGCAAGGTCTGCGGCTATTCGTGCGCGTCGTAATCGTAATAAGGGGTCTAAGGGGGGGATGCGATAATGGCTATTTGGAAGCCTACATTTACTCCAAAGTTAAAGATGGGTAAGTATAGTGAGGGTATTCGCGTTGAGCGGTGGCAGCCGGATCGTCCCCGTGCAGGGTTTCAGTTGCCTAACTTTGGTATGGGATGGGAACGGTCTGGCGCTCATGGTGGCGTTCGACCTCAACGATTAGAGGTTCGTAAGGCGGAGCGTGATTATGAGGCTGGGAATGATTCGGCTTTTGATGATGTTCGTGATCTTAATGAGCGGGCTGAGGCTGGCGCTACTAAGGATACTGTGTCTCAGTTACGTAAGCATCTTGCTCGTAAGGGTACACAGTTTAAGCCTACGGGTAGTGTGTCGAATAGTCCTTACGATTTGCGTGGTGGCGATCTTGGTGTGCCTTCTTATGGTGTGTCTCAAATGGGGCGGCGTCCTTTGAAGGCTACTATTAAAGATGTGCGGCTTCGTGCTCGCGCTCGTCAAAGGGGGAAGTAATTATGGGTTTGAAGATTCCTAATATGTTTGGTAAGGGGTATAAGACTATTCCTCATGAGACTAGTACGGGTCAGACTGCTATGTTTAAGCCGGGCGCTGAGATGTCTGCGGGTAGGATGCCGGGTGTTATTGGTCGTGGTCTTGGTGGGCGCGTTTCTAATCCGCCTCCTTTTAAGTCGCAAGGGTATGGTAAGGGTGATCCTCGCGCTAAGGTTGTTGGTGCGGCTAGGACTAAGGAGTTAAATCAGAAGGCTGCTGTGGCCTCGTATCGTGACTGGGAAACAGATCGGAAGAGCACACGTCTGAACTCCAGTCACCTGAAGCTATCTCGTATGCCGTCTTC
>OGVX01000047.1_pt1 | contig 10194 bp, 10 predicted proteins | sample 1575851 | NCBI WGS metagenome assembly OGVX01 (sample SAMN07581529, study PRJEB24739) | freshwater metagenome | place: Singapore | collected 2015-01
GTTCCCAGTCACGATAGTTCTCAAATGGTGATCCAGTCCTTCCATCCTCATTCGTTGCAGGCTGGAAGCGCGCAGCGGATCCTAAACTTGGATCCGGAGTCGCCTACCACACCTATTTCATCGCAGGTATGGAGGAGTACAACGTAGGTAAGGGCGCATTCCCAACTGCGAACATAGTTGCTAATGATGCTTCAGTGGGTATAGTTCGGGGTGGTCAGCAAGAATGACGCGGCATCTTCTGAAACCGCCGGGCTTGCGCATAATCGGTCTCCAATAGCGCAGCAGTCTTTCCAAGTTTCCTCGGCGTGGGCCGTAACCACGCATCACATCACCGGTGAATCTCTCCTGAGGGATCGCATCGATTGGCGTTGGGGCTTTCACCTCAACCGCCTCAGAAGAAGGAACGATCTTGATGTTCCAGGATCTTGAATTTTCACTGTCCATGTCTGATGCCTCGTAAATAATTAGGCCGGGGAGTCTCGCTCAACCCTGAACAATAGTACCACCATTCAGGATTGCCGAATTAGTTATCCCAAACGGCTTCTTTCTTTTTGTCCCTTACCTTTACTTGATTGGCACTTGGGATTTCTTTGTGAGAAAAAGAAACAATATTCGGAAGTACATCATTATCTAAATCATAGGTAAATGTTGCTTCAATAAGTCCAGATGATTGATACATATAATCTCTACTGTAAAACTGCAACATTCCTTCTTCATCAAAAATTGCATTCATTTGTGTATCGTTACATATTTCCTGTATACATTCCCAAACGCTTTTTGTGCCATCCGACCACCAATAATTTATTACTGGTATTGATGAGTCTTCAAAAACATTGGTACCCAAAATTTCGTCTTCCAAAGTTATTAAATTAAAATTATAACTTGTAAAACCAACTGAATCCAATAATGCTGTAATAACTCCAACAGATGTGAATGATTCATAGTATCTTTCTGGAGCAAATGAGTCCATAAGTATTTTAGCGGCATCGAAGGCTTCTATGGAAGTTTCGCCTCTGTCTTTAGATCATCAGGAACATGGACAGCACCAACAGGAACATCGAATGTTGATTATGTGATTGTTGCTGGTGGAGGTGGTGGTGGTTCACAAGCTGGCGGTGGTGGTGGAGCTGGTGGGTTCAGAACTGGAACTGGTTATGCAGTTACTGCTGGAAACACCTATACCATTACAGTTGGTGCTGGAGGTGCTGGAACTATTGGTGCTGCACCTATGTATTCTCCAGCTGGATATACATTTGGATCAAATGGATCTAATTCATTACTAGCGAATACAGCAAATACAGCTGCAAACGTGACTTCAGCTGGAGGTGGATTAGGTGGAAGTAATAGTGGTCCTGGCGGTCCAGTATCAGTAGCGCAAGGAAGAAATGGCGGCTCAGGTGGTGGCGGTGGTTCTGCTCCAAGTTCTCCAGGATCAGATGGCGGATCTGGAAACATTCCAGCCACTTCTCCATCACAAGGAAATAATGGTGGATTTGGTTGGGGTGCAGGCGCTGACGGTGGTGGTGGCGGTGGCGCAGGAGCAGCAGGAAGTGCTGCAACACCAAACGCTGGTGGCGCTGGTGGCGCAGGAGCATTTAGTACAATTTCTGGAACATCAACAGCCTATGCAGGTGGTGGTGGAGGATGCACAAATAGCAATCCAGTCACTAATACAAGAGCAAGAGGCGGCGTTGGTGGCGGTGGTGATGGTGGTTATGGATATGCACCAAATCCAATGGCAACAGCAAATAATGGCACCACTAATACTGGTGGTGGCGGTGGAGGAAATCGAGATGCTCCAGGATCAGTAACAGTTCAAGCAGGTGGCGCTGGCGGTTCTGGCATTGTCATTCTCAAAGCCTGGACAACAGCACGTGATGGAGTCCAGACATTCACATCATCAGGATCATTCACGGTTCCATCAGGCGTCAGCACTGTTGATGTTCTTGTGATTGCTGGTGGAGCAGGCGGAGGAGCAGATAGAGGAGGAGGTGGTGGTGCTGGTGGATTGCGTTACGTCACAAGATATCCAGTTGTTTCTGGAAATTCCTATACAGTCACAGTAGGTGCTGGTGGATCTGCTGGAACTGGTGGCGCTCCTGGACCTGGCGGTCCAGGACAAAATGGCGGTGTTGGTGGTAATTCTGCATTTGACACCATAACATCTGTAGGTGGTGGCGGCGGCGCTGGTAATGGATCACCAGGCACAGGCGCGAATGGTGGTAGTGGTGGTGGAGCATATTCCGCACCAGGTGTTAGTGGTGGATCAGGTAATGTTCCAGCAACATCACCAAGCCAAGGAAATAATGGCGGTGCAGCTGCAGCTAGCGGTGCACCAAATTATGGTGGTGGAGGAGGAGGTGGATCTGGCGCAGTTGGTTTAACAGGAACTACAACAGCTGGAGGAAACGGCGGATCAGGAAGTTCTTCATCAATCTCAGGATCATCTGTAACCTATGCTGGAGGTGGCGGCGGTGGAACTTATGGCGGAGGAACTGCTGGAACTGGTGGCGTTGGTGGTGGAGGAGCAGGCGGATTAGGATCATCAGGTCCAATTGGTGGAACAGGCACTGCAGGAACTACAAATACAGGAAGTGGTGGTGGTGGCGGTGGAACTTCTAATTCAACTTCAGTAAATGGTGGTGGAGGTGCTGGCGGTTCTGGTCTCGTCATTGTTCGCTGGCAAAACCCATCTCCGAATGCAAATATTGCCATCTTTACTTCATCCACGACATGGACCGCACCTACTGGAGCAACGTCAGTGGAATATCTTGTTGTTGCTGGTGGTGGAGGTGGAGGGTTCAACGTTGGTGGTGGCGGTGGAGCAGGTGGATTTAGGACAGGAACTGGTTATCCAGTAACAGCAGGAAATACTTATACAGTGACTGTTGGCGCAGGTGGAAATGGAGGAACTACTGGAAAGGGTTCTAGTGGCAGCAATTCTGTGTTTGATACCATCACATCAAATGGTGGGGGTGGAGGTGATAGTGGATCTGTTGCAACTGGTGGACTTTCTGGTGGTTCTGGTGGCGGTGGATTTTGTGGTGTTTCAGGTGGAACAGGAAATACACCAAGCGTAAATCCAAGTCAAGGAAGTAATGGTGGATCTGGTTCACCAAATTCTGAACCAAATAGAATTTCGGGTGGTGGTGGCGGTGCTTCGCAGGCAGGAAGTGTATCATCAACTGGTGCTGGTGGCAATGGTATTGCTACTACAATTTCTGGAACATCAACTGCATACGCTGGTGGTGGAGGGGGCGGTGATGATCTAACATCATCATATGGACAAGGTCCAGGTGGAACTGGCGGTGGTGGAAATGGTGGTTTAGGAATTGTTGGTGCAAATGGAACAACGAACACTGGTGGTGGTGGAGGCGGTGGCGGACAAGATGGTGCACCTGGTGGTGCTGCAGGAAATAATGGCGGTGCTGGTGTAAAGCCAGATGCACATTATTCAGAATGGGCATGGATGGGATATAAGACTGACTACACATTGAACAATGATGGATCTTTGGAAGATCTTGAAAATGACATTGAATTGATGCTTGAGTGCTTGACACCACCAAGATAAAGTGATACTATTATCTTCATACAACTATGGAGTTTTGTTATGAAATTCTCACAAGAGACGATGAATGTCTTGAAGAACTTTTCCCAAATCAATCAGGGAATTATATTCAAGAAGGGTGACGTAGTTTCAACTATTTCACCGCAAAAAAACATCTTAGCTGAAGCCACGATCAAGGAAAGTCTTCCTATGGATTTTGGCATTTATGATCTTCCTAATTTGATTAGTGTGCTTTCTCTTAGCAATGAAAGTCCTGAGATCGTTTTTCAAGAAAAGCAACTTGTTATTACTGGTAACAATGGTCGTTCAACGATTACATTTCGATATACTGATACAGGAATGATTGTTGGTCCTCCGGACAAGAAGCTGACTGTACCACCTGCAATAGTATCGTTTGATCTTACGGAAGTTGATCTTGAATGGGTACTACGTTGTGCTGGAGTACTTCAGCAGCCAAACGTATCTATTGAAAGTGATGGAAAAAAGGTGTATGTAACTACATTTGATTCTACAAATGATGACTCACATACGCAGAAACTCACGATTGCTGATGGTAATGGTGAGACGTACAAGTTTGTTCTTCGTACGGAAAACATCAAGCTGCTTCCAGCAGATTACAAAGTTGAGGCTACTAAGGGTATTATCACATTCTCTGCAAAGAACTCTGCACTCAAGTATTGGATTGCAACTGAAAAGACAAAGGAGTGATCGATGTCTACAATTGGAAACAATAGTGGTGTTCCTTCTCTGGCTCCAGAGGAGATCAAGAAGATTGTTGATGCAGTCGATGTCATCAACGATAGCATGACGAGAGTTGCTGCTGAGCGTGATCTTGTAAAAGATACAGTCAATAGAATTCATGAGGAAACAGGTTTTCCTAAGAAGCTGTTGCGTCGTATTGCAAAGACACATTATCAGAGATCGTTTGAAATGGATCTACAGGAAAATCGCGACTTTGAAAGCACATATGAGACGATCACCAATAAAAAGTGATCATGGAGATTTGGAATGTCTAATAACGATCAATTCTTGTGGACTGAAAAGTATCGCCCACAGAAAGTTGCAGATTGCATTCTACCAGAAAGCATCAAGAGTGCATTTCAGGAATATGTAAATCAAAAGAACATTCCAAATCTTCTTTTGACAGGTGGTCCTGGCGTTGGTAAAACAACTATCGCCAAGGCCATGTGCAATGAAGTTGGTTGTGACTTCATGGTCATCAATGGTTCGGATGAACGAGGCATTGATGTTCTTCGTACTAAGATCAAGGTGCTGCAACGGGTGCGGTAAGTCAAGCTCAAGGTGCTGCAAGTGGTACTTTAAGTGAAGCTAAAAGTAGTTTAAATAAAGCTCAAGATTCTCTTAATAAAGCACAATCTTCAGCAACTTCTAAAGTGACTTCTGCAGCGGATAAATTAAATCCTAAAGGTTTAACTCCAGATGGATTAGGAAAAGATTGGTCACCTGATAAATTTAGTCCACAATCTATAGCTGGAAATACAAAATTTGTTGATCCTAAAACAGGAACGATAGGATCCACATCTACATTAGCTAAAACATTAGGCGGCGCTGCATTAGGTGGTGGAATTGGAGCCGGCATAGGAGCAATTGCAGGTGGCGGACAAGGTGCTTTGATTGGCGGTTTAAGTGGTGGAGCTATAGGAGCTGGTGCAGCGTTGGGAGGAGTTACAGGTACCGTTTTAGCTGGTGTTGGATTAGGGGGTGGTTTTACGTTAAGTTGTATCATAGTCTATTTAGGGAGTATTTATTTTCTTTTGCCCATTGTGGGTTTTCTTCTACGAATTTGTGTCCTTCTCTTGAGAGTGCTATCCATTGTGATGTATCTGTGAGGAGTTTCCCTATTCTACCTTTTTTATGGTGTATATCTGTTGTTGGTTTATTTGTTATTGGGCATATTTTATTTTCTGGTTGTTCCAGGAATTTTTTTCTTAGTGTGAGGTATTCTATATTTTGTTTTTTGCGTTTATCGGAGTATTTGTTTATTTGTTTGCGTGGTTGTGTTTTAGCGAATTCGTAGTAGCATTGTTGGCATAGTCCGTATTTGAATGGGTATCGGAATAGGGAGCATCCTTTATTAATAGCGGTTCCCGTTCCTTTGCATTTTTTTGGTTTTGGATTTATCATTGATTAGAGTTACTATTCCTATTGTGTAAAACTTTTGATAGTTTTGCTGACTTTTCAAAATTTGAGGTTTAAAAAATGCCAAAGTGGGTTTATCAGTTTAATAGTACAAACTGCGAAGGGACTGTTTCGCAAAAACCTCTTTTAGGCGGAAAAGGAGCAAATCTTGCAGAAATGGGAAAGTTGGGTCTTCCTGTTCCTCCTGGATTCACAATTACAACAGAGGTTTGTACTGAGTTTTACAAAAATAATCAAAAATATCCAGACGATCTTAAGATACAAGTGGAAGATGCTATACGAAACATTGAAAAAATTTTAGGAAAAAATTTTGGCGATGTTAACAATCCTTTATTAGTATCAGTTAGATCGGGCGCAAGAGTATCTATGCCTGGAATGATGGATACGGTTTTAAATTTAGGACTAAACGATAAAACTGTTTTAGGATTAATTAAAAAAACTAATAACGAAACATTTGCTTACGATAGTTATAGACGCTTTATTCAAATGTATAGCAATGTTGTTCTTGAAGTAGATCATCATAATTTTGAGGACTTACTTGATAATTATAAACTGACAAAAGGTGTATTATCAGACACAGATCTTAAAGCTGAAGATTGGAAAACAATTGTTGGTAATTATAAAGACATAGTAAAAAAATATACAAAAAAAGATTTTCCACAAGACTCACACGAACAGTTATGGGGAGCAATTAGCGCTGTATTTAAATCCTGGCAAAACCAAAGAGCAAAAACTTACAGAAGATTAAATAATATTCCTGAAGAGTGGGGCACAGCAGTTAATATACAATCTATGGTATTTGGTAATATGGGTAATGATTGTGCTACGGGCGTTGCATTTACTAGAAACCCGTCCACAGGAGAAAATAGTTTTTACGGAGAATACTTAATTAATGCTCAAGGTGAAGATGTTGTTGCGGGTATTCGAACACCAAGAAATATTACAAAAAAAGCAAGATTAGAGTCATCTTCGGAAGATCTTTCCTTAGAAGAAACTATGCCTGAAGCTTTTGTTGAACTTACAAAAATTTATAAAAAATTAGAAAGTCATTACCGCGATATGCAGGATATTGAATTTACAATTGAGAATAAGAAACTATGGATGTTACAAACTAGATCAGGAAAAAGAACAGCCAAAGCTTCAATAAAGATTGCAGTAGATATGGTTAGCGAACAATTAATCACAAAAGATGAGGCTTTGCTTAGAATTGATCCAAAAATTTTGGATACTCTTCTTCATCCAACTTTAGATCCAAAAGCTAAAAAAAATGTAATAGCAAAAGGACTACCAGCATCCCCAGGGGCAGCGACTGGAAAAGTTACTTTTAATGCAGATGATGCTGAGCAAATGAAAGCGAATAATCAAAACACTATTTTAGTCAGGGTTGAAACATCCCCCGAAGATATCCATGGAATGCATGCTGCTGTGGGTATTTTAACTTGCAGAGGAGGCATGACAAGTCATGCTGCTGTTGTTGCTAGAGGAATGGGAAGAGCCTGTGTTTCAGGAGCTGGAAATATAAAAATAGATTATGCGGCTAAACTTTTTAAAGTAGATAATATTGAAGTTAAAGAAGGAGATACTATTACAATAGATGGTTCAACAGGTGAAGTTATGCTTGGAGAGGTTAAAACAATTAATCCTGATATTTCGGGAGATTTTTCTCAGATAATGAAGTGGGCAGATGAAGTAAGAACTTTAAAAATTAGAGCAAATGCTGAAACTCCATTAGACTCTAGAACTGCAAGAGGATTTGGAGCGGAAGGAATAGGACTTTGCAGAACAGAGCATATGTTCTTTGATGAAGAAAGAATTTTATATGTAAGACAAATGATTCTTTCAAAAACTAAAGAAGATCGTTTAAAAGCCTTAGATAAGATTTTACCATTTCAAAGAAAAGACTTTGTAGAAATTTTTACAATTATGAAGGGTCTTCCTGTTACAGTGAGATTATTAGATCCTCCACTGCATGAGTTTTTGCCAAAAACAGAGAAAGAAATAGATATTGTTGCAAAATCTTTAAAAATACATTCAAGTGAAATTAAAAATAGAATTAATTATTTGCATGAAGAAAACCCAATGCTGGGTCACAGAGGCTGTCGTTTAGCTATTTCATTTCCTGAAATTTATGAAATGCAATGTCGAGCAATTTTTGAAGCTTTATATGAATTACAAAAGCAAAAAGTTGAACCAGTGATACCAGAAATTATGATTCCACTTGTTGCAACAGAAAGAGAAATTGAAATTTTAAAAAGATTAGTAGATCGCACTGCACAAGAAGTTCAAAAGAAAAATAATTTCAAAGTAGATTATTTAGTAGGTACTATGATTGAACTTCCACGAGCAGCTATTAATGCAAAAAATATTGCAAAACATGCTGACTTTTTTAGTTTTGGAACAAATGATTTAACACAGACAACACTTGGCATATCAAGAGATGACTCTGGTAAATTTTTAGATGACTATGTTGAAAATAAAATATTCAAAATTGATCCATTTGTAAGTATTGATCAAGATGGAGTCGGTGAACTTATAAAACTTGCATGCACACGAGGACTTGAATCAAAAAAGAATTTAAAACTTGGAATTTGTGGAGAGCACGGTGGAGATCCGGATTCTATAGACTTTTGTCATAGAACAGGTCTTAATTATGTATCTTGTTCACCATACAGAGTTCCAATAGCCAGATTGTCTGCTGCTCAAGCAAGCATAAAATCAAAAAAATAAGAACGATTCTTAATAAATTTAATATAAATTCTTATTCCTTTTTAAGAGCTCATAGATTGCAAAAAAATTGGTTATTAAAAAACCTTGATTTTATTAGTTTATTTTTAAAACTTTATTTGGAATATAGGCTTTTCCTTGTCAAAAAAACATTTACAGAAAAGCCTAAATTAAATAGTTTCGCCCCTAATTAACTTAACAATAAGTAAAAATAAATGAAAACAATACTAGCAACTATCGTAAGTATGTTCTTGTTCGTATCTTTTGCAAACGCTCAAGCTAAATCTTGTGCTGATTTAATCAAAAGTCACGATGCAGCAGTAAAAACAGCAAAATTAGATGCAGCAACTACAAAAAAAGCAGCTGATCTAAGAAAAGCAGCTGGTGATGCACTAGCAGCTAAAAAAGAAGCTGATTGTGTTAAATCAATCAACGCCGCTTCTGCTCTTTTAACTCCTGCTAAGAAGTAAGCATTTTTTTAAAGTGCTAACTATTAAGTTAGCACTTTAAAATTCCCACCTTTTAATTTTAGTTTTATTAATTAGTAATTATTAATTATTATTTTAAATGATCTTTGTGATGAATCACAAAGTATAAATAAGAAAGCATGCAAAATATCCCGAATGTAGAAAATGCTAACTGATATGAAAAAAGAGTGCTGTAGCCAAAAGATTTAAATAAATCGATCAAGACTCCAATTAACCACTGCACTGTAAATGTACCAAGAAATAAAATTAGATTATAACTTGATAAAGCTTTGCCAGCAATTGCATTAGAAAATGTCATACCAACTGCGGGCTGAGCTAAAGATACGAATATGCTAGAAATTAAAAAAAGAGCAAAATGGAAACCACTCACATTTTCTCCAGAGTAAATAATAAATCCGATAGCTAAAAAACTAAAAGGTACTCCAGTTATAATAATTTTGTCTGTTGAAATTCCTTTTTTATGAAAATATGGATTAACTAATCCCCAAATAAAAAAAGTTACTAACATCGATAAATTTAACCAAAATAAATTTGTTGCAGATTGAATTGGAGTAAAACCACTCACATTTGTCATCCAAGGTCCTGCCCATAAAGTTTGTATTGCTTGTAGTCCTCCATAATTGAAAAAACCAAGCGGGACTAAACTTAAAAAATATGGGTGAGTCCAAATAGTTTTGTAACTCGAGATTCCTTTGTCTTCTATAGGTAATTCAGTTTTATTCCATGATGGAATAATAAAAATTATAAGAATTACTGTAATTAAAATTAAACCAGCGATAATTAAAAAAATGTTTCTCCAACCAATTTGAGGCAATAACCATTGTATAGGAATTGTTGATGCTAACATTCCTAGAGCTCCGGTCATTAACATCCACGCATTGGCTCGCTGTTGTTGTTCAAGAGGTAACCATTTTCTATATCCTGTTAAGGGAGCCATTAAGCATACCGAAACTCCAACCCCAATCAAAATTCTAGACATTAAAAGATTAAAAAAATTTTCAGATTTTGAAAATGCTATAGTGCTAATGAGAGCAATTATTAAAAAAAAAGTGATTATTTTTTTGGTCCATATTTATCTAAAAAATAACCACTAGGTAGTTGCATGGCTGCAAAACCTAAAAAATATCCACCCCTAAACCCTTGCCCATCATAGAAACAAACACCTGTTCGCCGAACACCTGTTCGCCAAACATATGTTCGCTCACCCCTTCCGTGCAGTCGGGTGATTCGCTTTACTGCGCTCACGCCTTGCCT
>OGVX01000048.1_pt1 | contig 10171 bp, 16 predicted proteins | sample 1575851 | NCBI WGS metagenome assembly OGVX01 (sample SAMN07581529, study PRJEB24739) | freshwater metagenome | place: Singapore | collected 2015-01
AAACTCAGTTTTCAACACTATTACATCTACAGGTGGCGGTGGAGGTGGCGGACATCCTACAAACGGTTATTACGCAACAGGTGGCGGTGGTGGTGCTGGTGGTCTTCGCTCAACAGTTACCGCGACTGGCGGTGGAGGTTCATTAGAGTCTAAGTTATCTTTAACCGCACAAGCCTACACAGTAACTGTGGGCGCTGGTGGAGCAGGTCGTACAGGTTCTAATAATCCTGCAAATGGAAGCGACTCATCTATCTCAGGGGGGAACTGATGAGCTTGATAATCTTGTACTTTTGACGGTAGAAGAACACGCACTAGCACATAAGAAGTTATGGGAAGAGCATGGACGTATTCAAGATTATATTGCCTGGCAATCTCTTTCAGGACAAATAACACATGAAGAAGCAAGAAGGCTGGCTGTGTCAGAAGCCTTAAAAGGTAAACCTAAAACACCAGAACAAAAACGCAAGATGTCTGTGGCAAGAAAAAAACGTGGAGGCATAACTAATGGAATGAAATTGCCTCCATGCTCAGAAGAAAGAAAGAGAAAAATAAGCGAAGCTAACAAGGGAAAATCATATAGAGGTTCTGGTTGGAAACACAAACCTTCAACTAAGAAAAAACAATCTGAAGCTGCTTTAAATAGAATATTTTTCACCTGTTCTAAATGTGGAAAGTCTATGAACAAAGCTTCGCTTGCACGGCACCATGGCTTACAAGGTGAGAAGTGTGCTACTAAAGTCCGCCCTTGAACATTCTTTCCTTTAAAATCTGAATCTGTTCAGACGATAGAATCTTCAACGCCTGTAAAGCTTTTTCTGTATTGTAGCTATAATATTTCTTGATTATTTCTAGTTCCTCAATTTTTTCAGCCTTCACCCATTCATTGAAACGTTTTCTTGGCCTGATTGTCGAACTAAGGAAATCAAACTGTAGGCGTTTCTCAACATGAGGACGACTATTCATTTCGTTGGCTGCAATCACCGTGTCAGCCCCGAAACTTAAACTCTTGTTCACAACAAACGGATTGTACTGCTTCTCACTCCACTCATCTACAATCAAGGCTTCTTTTGTGTAATGAATGGCATTAACGAAATCAAAAGGACTGATTTTCGGCATCTTGTATTCTTCCACAATCCAGTCCTTGATGATTTCTCCATCAAGATTTTTTTCAGTCATGATAAACTGAATCCAAGGTTGCAAGTTGGTCTTTATGCCGAGTTTTTCTAATCTCTTCCAAAGTTTTTTCCACCGTAGGAATAGATACTCCCGGGTGCCGAGAAGGACTCAATGAACTGTAATTTTCGTAGTACTCTTTTGGATAAAGAAAGTACTGTTCCGTGTGTGGATTCACAGCCATAATATAATCTATATTGTGTTTTGCATAGTTCGTCCTTTTTCTTTTCCCACCTTTCATGGTCCCAGAACCAGTTGAATAAGTTTCCACGTGTGATGTATCCTTAGAGATATACTTAATCTGTATAGATAACATTTCACCTGTATCTGGAGAACGAACAATCCTATCACAAACACTATCAGATGGGCCTTCAAATACTTCCCATCCACAGAGTGTCCAAAATTCTATAGCTTTATGTTCTGCAAAGTCACCCTTTTGTTTGTCAGTCAATTTTATTGACAACTGATTTTTGTTTTCTAGTCTCATGATTTCATCTCACAGGCAGCCATGATTTCAGTTAGACAAGCCACCAGATTGATTTCAGCGTCAGCCACGAAAGCCGCCTTGTACTGATAATCAGCCAACAGCAACACCAACTGGGGAACTTGAACCACTTCAGGCAGTAGGAAGTCATACAACTTTCTGAACAACACATTTGGGTCATTGTCCAGATTGTTCACCACCCAAGTTCTCATCTTCTTGAAGTCCTTCTCACGAAGTGTCACCAACAACTCCTTCATATTGGCATCAGACACATTGCTCAAGATTCCAGCGTCAATGGTGCCTGACACAGAGTACCGTTGCATCTCATTCAACACACGACGATAATCTGGGAAGTGCTTGTTCAACAGCTCTGCCACCACCTTGGGATCAAACGTCACGTTCTCGTTGTTCAGAATCTCCTGAACACGCTTGAAGAACTTGGCCGCCACCACAGGACGATCCTCCTTCTCCAACTTGAAATCAATCACAGTGGTTCGACTATGAAGTGGGGGAATGATTCTGTTCTTGTAGTTGCACGTGAAGATGAACCGGCAATTCTTGCTGAACTCCTCAATGAATCCACGGAGAGCGGGTTGTGTGGAATTAGGATTGAGATAATCTGCTTCGTCAAGTATCACCACCTTGACCTTGCCGGCCAACGAAACAGTACTTGCGAAGTCTTTGATTTTAGTCCTCAATACATCAATACCAGACTCTTCCGAGCCGTTGATGATGATGTAGTCGCACCCTAATTCTTCACACAGAGCCCGAGCGATTGTGGTCTTGCCTGTACCAGCTGTACCCGACAACAACATATTAGGAATATTGTCCTGGTCCACAAACTCCTGGAATGTGTTTTTCAGCTTGTCAGGCAGAATGCAATCACTGATTTTCCGCGGACGATATTTTTCAACCCAAAGAAACTGCTCACGATTGGCTTCCATGATTACACCTTAGATGTAGAGTCAGCCGCAATAAGATAAGTTAAGTCAGAAGAAGTGGATTCAAAGAAGAACACCAACACCTTGCCTGTCTTGGCCACGGCGTGTGCCACACGAACATTGTACTCATCAGCCACCACCTTGAAGCTGTCAATAGCCATCTTCACATTGAATGACACATCAGAATCACCCAAAGGCTTCTTGTAGCTGTGAGAAGTGCTGTTCTTCGGGTCATTGATGCTGAGTGTCACCTTGCCCTTCTCGGACACGATGTTCAACATAGTGGCAGACACGATGCTGGCGGTCTTCACAATGGTCTGAATGTCAGAAGCCGTCAGCTTGAATGTGTACACATCCTCGAGTTGAGGAGGATTCTCGTTCGGCGCTGTCACTAGACTTTCATCAGCATAGAAATACTCAATCTCACCACCGTTCTCAGACCGGATGGTGAGGCTCTTGTTGCCAAACTCAATGTCAGGATTCTGTGACACAGAAATCAAAGACAGAAGTTGATTCAAATCATAGATGGCAAACTGCTGTGGAAACGTTTCATCCACTACCGCACGTGCCTGAATGCTGTTCACAGCGTTACGTGTAGCCACCTTCTTGCCAGGCTTCACTAGCAGATTGCTGCTGATTTGTGCGAAGCTTTGAAGAAGTGAAACTGTCTTGTTGCTAATCTTCATAAAGGTTACTCCTCAGTGTTTGAATGTTCGTCCGTGTCATGGACATAAAGTAATATAATAGCGTAATGTATGATTTTCAAGATGTCTTTTCTATTGAATCCATCTTTCTTACCATAACGTTGTGCATACTTCAAGATGTTACCAACAGTGAAGCCTACACCATGACCACCATCAATGATGAATTCCGTGGCCTGAAACTTGGTTCTGGAATAATGTTCATCATAGGTGCTGTCAATGTAGGCTTGCAGCTCACGAAGAATTCTATCTTCATGAAATTTGTAATTTATACCTTCATCCATGTTCTAGTCCTTGATAATGGGTTTATCTTTACCATGTGTGTCACACAAAGTCTGATACCAGCTATCACCACGAAGATTGCCGGCATCTCCACATAGTTCACACATCTTGAAACTTCGCTTTTCCACTTCTCGCACCTTGGCATCAAAAGCATCATCAATGAAATCGGTGTAGATTCGGAGACCACCCCACTTCTCCTTGACCTGAATCACCTTGGTGGTGACCTTGTGCTGTTCCAGATAGTCAAACACCTCATGAATCAAGGATGCCCATCCCTTGCCAACGGATTCCAAAGCAAGAGCACGGTCATACCCCTCATAGATGACATACGTTGGATATCGAGGACTTACTGGTTTCATGTTCACTCCTGAATTAAATCTTCCACTACGTGATTGGGAATATTGATGATAGGATAATTTCTCACCTTATCACCTGGACGCCGATACCGTTGTTCCATGTGTTCATATTGGCCACGTACATAAGCCTTCTTTAAGATAATAAGCATTTCATCTTTTGTCAAGTTATTGTGCCTCCATTTTGTCAACAAGTGACTTCACAAGTCCTGGATGAATGTAAGCTCCCAAACTTAATACCACTCGCTCTCTTTGACCAACCACCAGAGTGGACCCATGCATCCATTCTGATGCCAAATTCAACCACCCTTGACCTTCATCCATGGGATATTCTATACCATCAATAACTGGATTGCCACCTTGTTCTGGTTTCTGTAATAGAAAATTGAATCGGGTGTGTGTGAAACCTTTTTCATTTCTTGGGTCACGATGTTCATGCACAAATCCACCTTCAAGATTTACACCTATGAAATTACCGAATACATGCTCTGGTATAAAAGAATCTACACCGATACTTTTGTATGCTGATATGGCAAAGGTTTGTATTCGATGGCTGATAGGTAGCTCTGGAAAATTGCTAATGATACACCCCTTTCGTGTCGGTGATGTCTTATTAAGTGAGAAATATTTTTCATTGTCTGGGTTCAATGCAAACTCTACAATCTCTTGTTGTAGAGGCCAAGGAATTTCCACAGAAAATTTAGGATTCATATCACCCTCCCAAGAATGTTGCTGATACCCAGATACCAAAGTAACTTCCTACCACACTACCCAAAGCATATCCGGCCCATTGGTGGAAGTTGTCCTGACCATGTGCAATCTTTTTGATGACAAAGAAGTTCATGGAGGCAATCAGAAAGTCACTGAGAGCCGCAGTATGGTAATGTGCATCAGCCACAGCACGAAAGTTGATACACCAAATGGTGTACATGAATATCTGTACAACAAACAGTACAGATGCCTCTTTAATTTTCACACCAACAGCTTGCATATTTCACCTCAGACCAGGCATGGCCATTTGTACATTGATATTGTATGGTTGTAGGATTCACATCATGGCAATGCCACTTGCCTTCTTCATCAAAAAACCTGTCCTGTGATTGCTGCAAATCATAGAAACTGTCTGTGATGTACACCCGACTTCTAGTATTTTCATTTCTACATTCAACACAAATCATAGATACATCTCCTTGAGATAGTCCCACACGATGATGTTCATGGCGGCACTCACATTGAAGCTACGAAGAACACCACGCTGCGGAATAGACATCTTGTAAAAGTGGGGATTGTCTGCCACGGTTGTAGGTAATCCATGGCTTTCTGAACCGAAGATGAACAAGGGATTTTCCAGTTCTTCCTTGTACAACAGCCGAGCCTTATGTGACCCAATCTCGGTACCACCGTGTTCACACAACACCACACTGTTCCATTTCAACAGATATTCCAAACGTTCATTGATGGATTCGTCAGCGTGTATCGGGTCATCAAAATTGTATTGAACGATATTAATGTATTTCTCAGCCCCAACGGTGGACCGCTTATCAAACTTCTTTCGTCCAAAGATGTAAAAATTCTCAGCCCCAAAAAGACACGCCGAACGAATCATCATTCCCACATTCAACTCACCTGTGATGTTGATGCATCCCACCGAGAACCTACGCTGTTCACTCAATGAAATGGCAACATTCTGCTCATAGGTGTTCGCCTTGTATTCATCACGAACATTGTACATTTCACTAGCCGTTTGCTTCGTGATTTCAGAATAGTTCACCATGGGATTAGCCATGACAGCACCCGTCGCACCCGTGAATGGAATCCACATTGGCATACTCATCACCCTTCACCTTCCGAACGTGTGCAACATGGTCAGGATCTGGATGTCCCACACCATGTTCACACACTCGTTCCATCATGTATCGGTCAGTTCTCCAATTCAAAGGCCAATCCTTCATACGATGATTGCTGGGATTATGAATTACGCAATATTCACCTGAACAATCATCTTTGGAATGCACCCAGATGATTTTTCCGTTATAATCAAACCGTTCCAGCGACATCCTCACCCTCCTCGGCGGCGTCCGCCGAGGGCATCTCCACACCCGCGTCCACCTTGGTGTACAGGTCCAGGAACGCCGTCTTGGTGTCGGCATCGAAACGAGCGATACACATCTCAATGGCCTTCATGCGGCTCCCGAACATGGCGAAGGCATTCACGATATGCTCCAGACGGCGCGTGCTGATGAGGTCATCAATGGCACCCTCCTTGAACGTCTTGCGAATGATGTCCGACCATGCCACCAGCTTGTCGGCAAAGTCCTCATCCACCTTCTCCACACGCTCCATCTTCTTCATCACAATCTTCTTCTCCACCTTCACAGAAGGATACTCCTGCTCGATGGTGACAGCGAAACGCTCCAAGAAGGCGTCATCCAGAATCTGAGCCGACATATACTTGCCAGAATCAGAACCCTGACCCTTGGTGTTGGCCGTGGCCACGATGTTGAAGCCAGGCGCCGGATACACCGTCTCGCCAGTCTTTTTATTGAAATAGGGCTTGCCTTCCAGAATGGCCTGGAGACACATCAGCTTGTTGCTGCCACGGTCACACTCATCCAGGATGAGGACGGCGCCACGCTTCATGGCCAGAAGCACCGGACCCTCACGATACACCACGTTGCCATCAATCAGCGTGTTGCCACCAATCAGGTCATCCTCATCAGTCTCGATGCTGATGTTCACACGAATGGCCTCGCGCTTCAGGCTGGCACACACCTGCTCCACCATGGTGGTCTTACCATTACCAGACAGACCCGTGATGAACACCGGATAGAAATTCTTGCTAGACAGAATGGTGGTAAGATCCTTGTGGAAGCCAAACGCCACGTAGGTGGCATCCTTCTTGGGCACCAGATTGTCCACCTCAACCTTCAGCTTGGGCTGAGCCAGGTGCATCACAGCAGGGGAATCAGGCACGGTGACAATCTCCAAAGTAGGGTTGGAAGTAGCGGCAGAATTGCCATTTACATGATACACACCACGGCGAACCTTGTTGGCGTGATTGGACAGAAACGGACTTGGGTTCACACCAATGCTATTGGCCACCTGAACAATCTCAGGCCGCGTGAACTCCTGCTTGCCAGTGCTACGAAGGGCATCCACCAGTCGCTGAACCGTCATACAACCTCCATGATGAAGTAGAACATCTCACGAACCATACATTAAATATAACTGTTTTCCAGCCATTTGTCAAGAGGGGCTAAGTCGTTGAAAATCAACAACTTACGCCACTTGCTTCACGAACTGATTCAGGAACACACGGGACACCATCTTGGTATTCTGCATTTTCTTGAATGCCTTGAGCAAGCCGTTCCGTGAAGTGTTCACCTCGGTCAACGCCTTGTCCATGTCCATTTCCTCAATGGCCAGTTCCTGACCAGGCACCATGTAGTACACATCATAGCCCTGCATCTTCATGGCAAAGTACCGATGCCTGAGAAATTCTTCCTTCCACTGCTTCTCGAAATTCACATCACTGGCTTCATTCATGTTCATCTGAGCGGTCACCTGATACTTGTAGTTACGACCACTCATCAGATAGATGCCAATCACCCGAGAACCCGTCAGGTGCTTGTACATCTCCAGAAGCTGATTGGTGTAGCCCCGATAGTAACCATTGTTGCACAGAATCTGGTGGCGCGTCTTTTTGTCCTCAATCACCACACGACGACCCAAAGACTGCTGCCCATAACCATTTTCTGGGCGGTCAGGATTCACACCCCAGGTGGTGAGACCATTGCTAGCCTGACCATCCGTGAGAATAATAGTATTCAGAATTTCCACGCGATAATCCTCACGAAACTTCTGAGCCACCTTGTTCAACACCAGGATGCTTTCATTCAGCGGCGTGGCTCCCAGGTCCATGTTACTGGGAATGCGATATCCTGCATTGGAGCTGTTCCAGTAGTACCGACCATAGGTGTGACGATACAACCAGGCCACCATCAACAGATTCTGGATGGCACGATTGAACTGATTGGTCTTCATGGAAGCATGGAAGAACTGCTTCAGACGGAAATGATTGTTGCCAGTGTTCAAGGCACCTGGCGTACGGTCCTCACGAAAATGCACCATGCTGTGATAATCATCAAATTCAAACTGAATGTTTCCCGTATCAAAGAAACCGTACACATCAAATGGAATGTTCACCTTGCGACAGAACATCACCAGACTGACCAGTTGCTCGATGGTGTCCGAAATGCAATCCACCATGCTGCTGGACATATCAATCAACATCACCATGCCATGATTCTTACCGTCAGGCACCGTGGTGGTCTGAAGGAACAGATTCTCCGAGAGCTTGTGGCTCCAGATGCGATTCATGTCCAGCTCGCCAGTCTTGCTGGTCTTGGCACGAGCGAACTGCTTGGCATTGCGACGAAGCTCAAACTCACGAACCATGTGTGAGATGTACTTGCTGTTGGCGTTCATGAACTTGTTGTAAATCTCCATGCGCCGATTCTCAAATGAATCATCAAACACCATCATGTCATGCACCCGCTGGAACGGCACCACGTAATTCTCAATTTTGATATTGGGAAAATGTGTGTAGGTCAAAGGATACGCCATGTCATCAATCAGCTTTTCCTGATTCTTCTCCATGGCCTCAGCGGTGATGGACGAGGTGTCAGCACGGTCCATCCACTCCATCAGTCGCTCCTTGGCCTTGTCAGATGCCTGCTCCAGAGCATCCGCCATCTTGTGCTTGCCAGCCTCACGAAGGCGATTGATGGTGTCCTGAATGGATTCACCTTCATCACTGGCCTCGCCATGACCACCCTCACCCGGCGCGTCATTCTCCAAGGCATCCATCAGGTCCTCGAAAAGGTCATCCAGTTCCGACTTCTCATCCCCAGCCATGGTGTGAAGCTCCTTGGCCAACTTCATCACATCCTCGAACGATTCCACGGCCTCGATACGATCCACCAGGTCCTGTTCCTTGTCCGAGAAGCTGATGTCAGCACGGGCACCCAACTTGAAATACACATTCAGTCGGTCAGCAAAAGGAAGATGCTTCATGTCCGCCATGGTGACACCAAAGAACCCACGGTCCACCAGCTGCGTGTAACCATTATACATGGGGCGCTTCAACCCAGGGTACTTCATCTTCATTTTCTTTTCAATACGCGCATCTTCCACCAGATTCAGCATGGTCTTGAACTCCTTGCCATACTCCTTCACCTGCTCCACCCATCCCTGAGCAGGTGTGAACAAGGCATGGCCCACCTCATGACCAATCATCAGGTCATACAGGTCGGCATCCATGTCCTTCCAAATAGGGAGAACCAACACACGGTCCTTGACATCAAAGGACGGACCACGAACCTGACGATGTTCGATTCGGATGTCCTCGGCGGCCAGAAGTCGGCCCAACGTGCTCTTGGTGGAGTCTAAAACGTTCGCCATATACTCTCCGTGTCAGAAGAAAACCCTAGCTGCTATACATTAAGTATAACTGCTAGGGTCTCCTTTGTCAAGCCCTACGTAAGTTGTTGAAAATCAACGACTTACAGCCTTCTTCTTTCTCGGAGATTTCGGTTTCTTGGGCTTGAATTTCGTTTCCAAACGCTTGCTAACTTCTTCACCTGACATCCAAATATCTTTATTTTGTAAGATGGAATTGATTTCTGTTTCTGATAGAAATCCTGTATATACATCCTTCCATAATTTCCTGCTCCATTCACGCTCATGCACGATGTTGTCATACATCTCGCCACCCTTACCAAAACTACCTGAACTGTAGTTGTGGAACATGAACATAGAATGCTTGCTAATTTCAAAATGCTTGGCAGACAAGAATATCACGGTGGCTGCACTCATGCAGGCACCTTCCACAGATGCCACGATGTTGGCTTTGGTTTCTGCAAATGCTCGCATGAACTGAATGGCTGTGAACAAGTCACCGCCGTAGCTGTTGATGTGTATCACAATCACATCATTTTCGCTGGCGTTTCTGATGGTTTCAAACCAGTGAATGTATTCTGAAGGTGATTTTATCTCACCTGAAAGATAGAACTTATGAACTTTGGAAATGGGCCGGTCTGTGAATGCTGTCGCCGTAGGCGGGTCAATTGGTTTCTCCATAATACCTGGTCACCTGTAGAATTCTGTCAATTTGTTTTTGAATGATGTCTTTACGATTCGGCCAATGAATGTATTCCTTGTCAGGATTCTTTTGCA
>OGVX01000049.1_pt1 | contig 10155 bp, 3 predicted proteins | sample 1575851 | NCBI WGS metagenome assembly OGVX01 (sample SAMN07581529, study PRJEB24739) | freshwater metagenome | place: Singapore | collected 2015-01
GTTTCCCAGTCACGATAGGAACATGTATTAGTAAAACCTGAAACTGTGCATTTAAGTGTGCACTCACTTATACTACTATTTACACTACTAGTCGTCGTTCTGGGGGGCTACCGTGGGCAAAACCCCGGCAGTTGTGCTCGTGTACCGATACAATGTGGGCACGGCCAAAAACATGAAATTGGTGAAATCAACTCCTCCGTGAACGTACATGTCTATGGGTGGTACCTCCAACCTACTGAACACCGATGCGGGCGTGGTTCCACGACCAGTGCTTAACCTAGCGGTCAATGACACATTGTCATTTGTGTCACCAACTGTGGCATAATTAAACGTAGTGCTATATCCGGACGCGGCGGGCACGTAGTAATTGGGATTACCTGCGTGCATGCGCAAATTTGAATACTGCGGCACAACGGCTTCGATGTTTGGTGTGTTGTCGGGACAAGCCCTAGATACCCCTATAGCCTTTGTGTCCAAGTCAGAATACACATCCGCCAAACGTACGTTAGTCAATGCTATCCACCCTGTGGCTGTCGTATCAGCTGTGGGGTCAGCGCCACCATCGACCACCTTAACAACAGCGCCACCACGCAAGACATTCATCTCGAAGTTGGCCGGTGCCGATATGCCGGTTAAGCTAGCTGGCCTTAGTACTGCGGGTGAAGCCAGGTCGCGAGACATGGCCAACTCGTCAATATGGATACCACTGTCCACAGGTTGATTGGTGCCCTCCAAAAAGCCTCGCCACACAACAGAACCTCGCCATCCAACATAACACATGCTCAAAAGAGACAACGGTGTGGTACGACAATTGGTCCCATACCTGGCAAAGGTTCCGAAATCCCCCCACCAATTCCATGGCAACCAACCATTAGCTGGCGCACCACCTGCGGCATAGCTAGGAAAAATAGCAAAAGGCATCGGCAGGCGGGGAAATATCCATTTGACTACAATTGACCTCCAATTCGAAGTAGTGGGGCTAAATGTTGCATTATCTGGCGCTCCTATGTACGATGGTCTAAGTGTATCCCAATACGAAGCCCTATGTATCAATTGGCGTGTAGATACTATGCGCTCGCCCATATAGACATCATTCCTGTGGTCTATTTTATCCACCACTGGGATGGTCTCAGACTGCACTGTGTCGTCAACTTCCAAAGACTGCAAAACAGCATGAGTGAACTGACCAGTACTATTGAGCGATATGGGATTGGCGAACTCCACGTTGGCGGCATTAATGTACACGAATATGGGGACATCCACAGCGGCGGGAGCCGTTAGTTCATTCATAACATCCACACGAATGCACCCGTTAAAATATGCTGCCGAATATGTGATACCAGCTGACGCCGCACGCTCCTCCCAAAACTTATTCGCTAGGCGTGAACCATCAGATGCGGTCCTAAAAGTGGACAAATATGTCGACGGTGCCATAAATGGTATCTGATACTCGAACGTATTGGCCGTCGACAAATCCCACACCTTCTGGTACAATCGCGCAGTGCCTAAGTCGGTATTGCCCCATCTCCCGTTGGGGTCGTAGCTTATCCTCAAGCGGCCCCTATGAAATGCGGAGCACGCAGCCACGAACTTTATGGTGATGGGACCACGCCAATGAGCAAACATCTGGGACAACAATGCAGACGGTGTCATTTGTACCTTGACGCCATTACCAACCACCCCAGTGACGCTAGTTATATCAGACACAGCGGGGTTAACATCCATAGCAAACAACGGAACATCAGGCGCATCAGAGGCCTGCCACAACACTGTGCTGAAATACACATCTCTATTCAACATATGGCGTATCTCCATGTGATCAGTGCCATCCAATCCGACAGTCCTGGAATCAACCGTTAGCTCGTTTTTCGGGTCCATAGACAGCTTCTCTATTTGAGTCGGGATGTCCGGGCTACACAGATTCGCAGCGTATGAAATCCTCATGTTGTGCACTGGGTCTATCACGGGGGGGTTAGAAAAACCGAAAAACCTCGCGACTGAACCTATGCCATTTGCCACCATCATAGTTGCCCTAGCAAAGGGTGCCAGCGGTGGTATGGATTGTAGAGCACCCGCCGCAGCGGCGATTGCACTGGCGACAGTACTAACAGGACGCTCGGCATACTCATCTGCTTGCAACGACATAGAGGGGCCGGCTAACTGCACATCAGAGGCCCATGCGTAAATTGACACCGATATGGGGTTTGCGCTCGTCGAGGTGGATGCTGTCCTAAGCAAATCGTATGATACCAACACCATGCGCCCCATATCACGCAAATGGGTTAGCGCCGAACTCGTAAGTGGTAGCCAATCCTTAAAGTATATAAAAGGCAACTCCATTTCACAACCTTTACTAAGCTGTGGCATGAAATGAGCGTGCGGGTACTGAGTATATGCCATTAAAGATGGTACATCGTTGATAACCGTGGTATAGTTGGCCAACTCTCCACCAGAAAATGCCGGAATAGTTCCGTCACCGCACAATGGTCTATATGACATAATGCCGAGACTATACTGAAATGGTGAAGCATTGATTATCAACTTGACATGCAACTTGCACCGCAGGCGACAAAAACCCTTGACCTTGGCGTAAATCTCTGGGTGTGAAAAGTAATCATGCCAAGGGTTAAACGCCGCCGTCAAATTGGCACCCTCACTCCACGTGTACTTCTGTATACGTATCGGTCGCGAAAACCAATTGCCCAAGTCTGCCACGGTGTCATCCCCGCGCTCAAAAGTAGGATCACTAACGGAGGGGGCAGTGTGAATCTCCCCAGCGTTGTCATCCACAAAAGTTATAATATTGTTATTAGAAACAGGTGGTCAAATTTTATGCCATGAGCCGACCATAGCCCACGACAAAGTGCACTCACAACGCGCGCAAAACGTAAATAGCAACTAAGCCGCGCCGCATAAGATCCTATCATATATTTATGTGTGTACAACTAATTATATATTAAGTAACTATCTTACACGGGTACAATTTTTCCGGAATTAACATCGGACCGTTAGTACCGTTACGGGGAAATTTGCCCGACAGATGGAGGTGTTTCGGAACCATCTCGGGGCTTGAACTCGTTTGGCGTATATTGCACAGCTTCAGTGCGCCGTTTCTTGCACACTATCGGTGTGTCCCACGTAAAATAACCAATGACTATGAAGTCATCGCCCCGTGTGCACTCAAAACGAGTTACCCTCCTCCTATATCCTGTGCCAGGCATCATAGCAGACCTACGGATCACGGTCCACCCGCCAAAAAAGTACGGCTTGCCTGCTGCCGGCCCTGGAAAAGTAAGGGTGTTACCTCTCCACATATTGTCGTGAGTTCCGCGGGTGTAATATTGCACGTATCCTGTCAGGTGTCCAAGCTGTTCCACCATACCGGTGCGTACACTCTTTGACCGTGCATCTACATGCATGAATTGTCCCCCACGAATGTGGTATGCTACATGGCTGACGGGATTATCGTGCAACCTCACGTCACAAGGAGGCACCTCACCTGTCGCTAATGCATTGATTATAGGCAACATGACGTCAGCAAACGCCAACCGGAATACGCTCGAATTACCATTGACCACATCCATAGCCCCCCATGCCACAGAAGGCTTGTCATTGGGTGGCTCGCCCGAGTCTGCTCCGTTGCCTAGATAAGTCCCACACTGGAAATGCGGTTGCCCGTTACCATATGGATTGAACGAGCCCTCAAACATCTTCTGTGGGCAACCTATCAAGGTCGCGTACGCCGGATCGATTTCAACGAGCATTGCTGGTGGATCCATATCACAAGGTGTGGTGACGAACTTGTGATTGCCGACACTATTGTTAGCATACCTCTCCAAATATGCGTCGAAGCTCGTGAAATTGGTAGCTTCTGCATAATCATACTCGGAAAATCCAGCGCGCCCAGCCAGGGATCGCAACAGCTCACACACACTCTCGTAATCACGCCTACCGTAATTGAGCGCGTTCTCTGCTGCGTCCCTTATTAGACACACCTGCTGTTGCACCGTCGACAAGGTACCGCCCTGGTGATAATAATGCAACGACTTGACGATCGAGGAGGGATCTAATGGGGCCATATACCCGCCTATCTCGGAGTTGTCCACCCACGAGCGCTTAACAAAAGCAATGTCATCGAAGCAGTCGTATGGGCGGCCAATGTCCGTTGTCTTGTCGGCATGGGTGAATACAATACCCCAACCACGCATTACATGTGCTATGACATCGTGGTTAAACCACGGGAACCCCTTGGCTATGGCAGCCACGATATCGTCCCCGTAATTCATTTGTGAGACGGCTTTGCTGTACCACTGAATGGCTACTTTACTATCGGCACCCGTGTATATGCTGGCAGCAACGACGAAAGCACATCGCATGTACAAACTGTTCACTACACAGTTGCGTTGGGTGGTGAGGGTGTTGCCACTGGGATTAGTGCCCAGCACACGCACCAACGTGCCGAAAAAATCGTACGACGGATGACACAGGCCAAGCAACAATGTCTTGACGGCCAACATATCCTCCGCGCTGAACTTGCCGTACAACAGGTTAGCTTTTTCGACCATCAACAACATGGCGCGCGACGCTGCATAACTAATGGGGAACGTCTGATTCTTATCGAATGACTTGTAATCTCCAGCTATGTACCTATCATCACCACCCTTAGCTCGTAGGTAGTTACCCAAGTCGGTCCACTGCTTACTCTCTACGTTCAAACCCACCGCACACTCAGTCGCGATGGGATTCTGCTGCATGAACAGTATGAGAGTCAAAAGATACTTGCGCATAAGCACGATACATGGTATGCTTGCCCCACATATCATCCTCACCTTCTTCGCATCAACCTTTTCAGCAGAACGCACCTCATCCTTTAGGTGACAGGTGTACACGAAGCGAGGGTCTATGCCCTTACGCAACATCTCGTCGGCGGCCTTGACGCTGTCCATGACATCGTCGTCGAATGTCCAATGGTTGCCCGTCTTACGTAACCCAGGAATAGGCGCATCACACATTTTAACGTGCTTGTGCTTTGGGCCACTGTATCCAAAACCTCCACCGGTCTTCTTGACTATACCATCATACATACCGTCGCGGCCATTAATGACCTCCTCATACGATAAGGGCTGTATCAATGACCAAGACTTACTGTTGTCGGCTGCTTCAACTCGACGCACAACATCAGATACATATCCTGCGATTGCTGTTTCCAGTGCCGTCGTATCAGGCCCGCGCACGTCGCCACCACAAAGGTCAAGCAAACACAATCTATGCACCTGCCACAAGTCACTGATATTAACTTTAGCCGGTTTGTACGTGTTAGACAAATCGCCCAGAACATTGTTATCCCCTATGTCACACATACCCGTGGACCACGGAGTGGGTCTGTACGCGCTACTAACACCCTGAGACTTACGACTATCACCAGCAACACTGCCATAGACAGTTAAGCTAATGATAGAATCCACAGGGTTATAGTCTAGCCACGAAACAGCCGATTTCGGGTGTGTGGGACCAAGTGTGCCACCAATAGAACCTTTCTCCAAATCAAACAATCCGTCACCGACACATACGTCCGAGTGCAGAGTAGCCGATTGTATGAAGGCAGGTCCAAGCTCACCCATAGACGATGCAACTGCCCTGGTATGCTGTGTGCACAATTGTAACAGTGCATCACGCATGCTAGATATAATCTTGCTGTCGAATATAGTCACAAAGCCGACGCTACTGTCAACGGAGTTGGCACAACCCATATGTATCCCAGCTATTGCAAGGTAACCGTGCTCGTTAGTTGCTCGACGCCCACTGTGTACTATGTACAAACTGCCTGAATGTCCGGCCTTAAGCTCCTTGGTGGAGGTGTAATGCACACATTTTTTAACATGGAAAGCGTTAGATCCTTCTCCGTACGTAACATTATCGGCAGTATGCCTATACGCAACTGGCACGCAAAACGGTTCTCCATTAAGCTCTCTACCCAGTAAATGTGGATCCATACCGAAATTGGTACTACCTGGCTCCAAAATGAAGCCCTTAACGCCTGTCCTAGTTTCCATGGGCATGTACAACATGGCCAAGTCGCTCTCTGGCACATAATACACACGATTGGAGTCCACCTTGCCTACGGTATAATTGCGTGGCTTCTCCTCACCAGGGGCGCCTAACTCATGTTCCTGGGGCATAAATGCCAATGTCACTATAAGTTCTCGCCCGCGATGCTTGTTCAGTGTGTGTGCGTTAATGACGACGTAGCCCGGCTCATACACAAAACCATTACCTCGCGTCGCTCCTGCGCTCGACTTCACCAACACGACAAACTGATTCTTGCGGAATTTGTCCATAACCCCATCGTGGCTACTGCCAGCGGCGCACTTACTGTTCGTTGGCCATGTGGTCACCAAAGACTCACCTTCGTACGGCCGGCGCCGCCCTTGACCCCACGTGGGGTTGGGCACAAAAGCCGAAAAATCTGGCTCGTCGGCTTGCTCTTCGCCCGCCACACGCGTTTTCTTAGTCCTCATGTACCACAATGCCGACGCTGCCGTGAGTCCTAAGCCGAGCCCTACAAGAGGTTTGAGCCATTGCTTAAGATTCACGCGGCCCACAACTGCGCTTCGCGAAGGGAGTTGAGCTAACATAGCACACACAAGCAGTGCGTAATGCCACGGCAAGTACATAAAAACAAAGGCCTGAGATATCCAAGACCCTAGCGTCACTAACCCTCTAGCTACAGGGCTGACACCGCTAATGCCTTCACGAAAAAGAGCAACGGTATACCCCACATCGGCCATCATAGCTATGAACATAGTGAGCGAGTAGTGCAATTTGTACACAAATTCACGCATGGCGCAATAATTAATCAACATATTAGAGTACACTATTTGTGCTGATTTAATAATGCCCGCGCCAGCTAATGCTGATACAGTACTACACGCCACGACAGCGCTTACGGTCGACACATCGTCCATGATGGATGCTTGAACTCGCGATCCAGCATGTGGGCAGCCAACACTATGAGTCGAACCTGACACTTTATTGCAATGCGAACACATCCGTATAGTATTGGAAGTGCTCACATTGTTCATAATGATGTTCTGTACTCGCCAGTGCTCGTCCGTGGTCACTTTCAACCACTCTTGTAACTCCTCATAGTTGCAACCTTGCTTGACCGTGGTGTATGTGTTGTGCATGACGGTACCGTTATTGTGCACCTGACATAACTCAATCGTGTAACGCCAAAAAGGTGGTATACCCACACCACCATTGGTGTACCACTGGGCACACTTGACGTCATCTAACGTGTTAGCACTCGTCCTAAAGTTTGCGTCAACCTCAACACTAACGAACCACTTCACCCTACGCAGAATAGCCGGGTAATTGTTAGCATACTTGTGTGCACACAAATCTTTCCTGTTAGAAGTCAATATGACGTACCGTGATAAAAAGGGAGTTGTGCTCTTACGTTCCAAGCTAGCTTGATTGGTCAACAATGCTACATTGTTCACGTATTGAATCACTCCCAAGACCTGTGGATCTCCTTCTTTCATATACTCGGCACGCACAGTAGCCACATCGTCCAACACGAAGACACTCTGCCATGGGTAATAGCCGTCCAAGAACTTCTGGTTAGGGTTCACAGTGTAAACATACTTCATGTCATCTTCCATTCCCTCGTAGAGCAAGAACCACTTGGAAAAATACTGTGTCACCGACGACTTACCAACAGACGAGCCGGCCACTAATCCCAAGCACATGGGTGCCATACGGAACGAAACCGACGCAAGTATTGCCTTGTAGTCTTCGTAGGCAGATATCACCCCCTCAGCCACCTTCCGCACGTCCACCCACATAGAGGCGACATTGGTCTCTGAGTCAAAGCTTATACCGGCGAACTTAGGGCCTATACGGTAGACCTCAAACTTAGGTTTCTTCGTGTTGTAGTCATCGATATAGGCCTTGAGATCTACACCCAACTGTACCATATCCTTGTGCTTCCAACACACTGCAAACTTAGAGGTACGCTGGAGAATAGCCCTACCATCTTCGTACATTTTGCGCATGACCTTAGCATCGCTAGACCAAAATGCCTGAAACCCATCGCGCATAAAAGAAGAGCACAATTCGGCACATAGTTGTATAGGCTGCGCTAACAAACCTACAGTTATGCCCGTCGTGGTACGTGTCAAATCCAACTTGTTGCTCATTTCCATGGCCTGCTTTGAAAAAGCATTTATATCCGGTGCCACACCGGATATGGAAGCTGTGACTCCCATAAATGCAAAGGCCGATAGGTAAACAAAGGCCTTCATGTGTGAGCTCTTGGTAATACCACTAGCTATGGCTCCGAGTGTGCCGACATAATCGCTGGACTGAAGCTCCACTTTGGGTTGCTGTTTTTTAAAGCACTCACACAACACCCTAAGATATCCCACTAACTCACTATTCTTACTATTCACATAAGATGTAGCCCAAGTGGCTGCGGCGCGCATGCGCGCATGGCCATTGCGTGCAGACAAACGTTCAGCAAAATTCACAACGGCTACCAGGGCATCAGTCAAACTACGTGATCTATATATATTATACACTAGTATAGCTACGGGGACAATGAGGTCGCCGTACTCATGGGTGGCATCTACACGCGGGCTGGCGAGATCGCTCATGACATCGTCGAACCTACTACGCAATGACGTGACGGAACGTAACATCTCATCGGCCATACGTTTCTGCTCGTCTGCTTGATCCATGAACGAAGCTTTAAGCAACGGAGTAGCGACCACATCATCTGGTAAAGCGCTATCGTCACCATCTAATGCGGCGGTTATGGCATCAATGGACGCGCTAATGGCATTGCGACGCTCAGCTAAAATATCAGCAAGGGTGCGAGTCGAGCCTACGAAACATTGCTCCGCTGGTTCCTCTTCTATCTCATCTGCCTGCAGCACGTGCTCTCTGCCCATACTGCTAGCACACGATCTAGGCCCCGTCGCCAAACGTGATTTAGTGAGCACCATAGGCTTTAGCCTATTGTGCCATATTGTTCGCCGTTGGGCGCGATCGAAACGACGCTTAGTATTGGCGTGTTCCGTACGCACCGTATGACGATTGATGTGCGCCAAAACATCTACCACCATCATAACGGTGTTGTCATTCATGGTAGGTGTGATTAATGAGCGCACTAAATCGATAGTATCTTCCCCGTCATAAGATGACGTTATAGAAGCCAGGCAAGTATAAAATTGATCATACTTAGGCCCAGCATAAGTACGAAACTCATTGGGGACTATATATTTGTAGTGTTCCGCAATAAGCACGCGGTCACTATCGAGCACCCCCGTGACTGAGGTGCTATTAGTAGAAAATAAAAACGTGCACGTATTCGTGAAACATGTTTTCACCCTACTTATAGAGGATGTTGCGTCAGGGTAGCCTATATGACTCAACCTGAGAGTGGGACGAACCCTTTCTCCGCAGTGCAACTTTTTAAGAAGCCTGCGCGCGGTGCCGCAAATGACTGATACAGTCTGCTGGCTAAGGATAAGTATGTAGGCGATCATAGCGCCTAACATACACCGGTAAGTTTCCTTTTGCATAGTTAACGAACCATGCATGGCCCTTTTACAGTTGGAATTGTTTTACTTTCGACCAAACTACTGGGTTTATAACGCTATACACATGATAAAAATACCGAAATGTTGTGTTCAAAATGGACCATTCTTGCTTCAAACGCGTTTAATGGTGTCATGCCATGTCTGTCAAACATCAGGTATAGCCTCACATGTAGCGAGTACGGAAGACTTTTGCTACTCTCTTACGAGATGTAATTATGCGACCCAAAGCCTCGGGTTTCGATACGCTTTGTTCAAGCGCTTTCTATTGGTAAATACGTCGCATAATGGGATAAATCCCAAAGAAGAAACTTTTGCTACTCTCTTGCGAGATGTTTTCATACAACTCAAAGTTATAAACGTGAAGTATGAGTTTGCAACTGAAAGTGCGAATGCACTATTCATTGCAAATGTATACGTTTTGGACATGCCAAGACTTCATCACTTGTAAACTAACACTAACAATATTACGTCAAAATGACGCAATACTAAAAATATTAATGTACAAATAATAAAATCTCAATATGGGGTGTGTTTATCGTGACTGGGAAAC
>OGVX01000050.1_pt1 | contig 10021 bp, 14 predicted proteins | sample 1575851 | NCBI WGS metagenome assembly OGVX01 (sample SAMN07581529, study PRJEB24739) | freshwater metagenome | place: Singapore | collected 2015-01
GTTTCCCAGTCACGATACTATTCCAAGGTTCCGTTCTACTTCCCCCCGGTTTTCTTCTTATTCTTAATTTTAAAGTTCCATCAAATTTTTTAACTCCTATTTTTTGAAGTTGTAATGGATCAGATCCCATATAATACAAACCAAATCCACCTATTTGAATATAATGAGTTCCTTTTGATCCATAGTAACTAAAAAGAGTGCTAGTTTGAGGTGCATTTGGACCACTCATTATCACATCTTTAAAATTTTGAATGTCATATTGATAATCAACAGGCAACATATCTCTACCAGTTTTTGCCGCAGTAAACTTTTTTGGAGGTCCATATTTACCCCATTCAGCATTAACTTTTTGAGCAACTTGAAGTCTGGTCAAAAGATTTCTCATCTCTATCGCTTCTGCGGTTGATGCTCCAGAAAGATACCAATTTCTTCCAGGAGACCACTTCAATCCACTTTGCCCAAAATCTGCTGCGGTATTTAATTTTATTTCAACTTTTCCTACTTGTTTTATAATACTAGAAGAATATTTTTTTTGCCCTACTCCAGCTACTCTAATTTTAAGATCAGGTAATAAATTAGAAGATCCTGCTGGAGCAAATCCCGGAGGAACTAATCCAAGGTCTTTAAGACTAGAAAATAAGTAATCTTCATATATAAATCCACCACCACCAGATTTTAAATACCCACCAGCACCCGCAGACTCCCACAAATCATAATAATCTGGATCACTTTGAGATTCAGTTTCAATTATTGGCATAAGTATTTTATTTTTATTTAGAGTGCCCGTGAGAAGATTCGAACTTCCACTGTATGGATTCTAAGTCCACCCTCTCTACCGTTGGAGTACACGGGCATAAGTGGAGAATAGGAGACTCGAACTCCTGACACCCGCCTTGCAAAGGCGATGCTCTACCAACTGAGCTAATTCCCCAATGAGACCATTATATCACCTAACGGGCATAAGGTCAAATAAGTCTGGATGTAATTCTCCGTACCTTCTCATAAGTTCTCCTGCCTTTGCGTTTGCCTGATTTTCAGTAGGACTTCCAGCACGATAACTTCTACTTTGAGGACCCCTCTCCATATGTTGCTTATAATGGACATATTCGTGAGCAAGAGTTCTCATAATGTCCATAGGATGACGATTGATAATACTCAAGTGAATCACATTGCCTTTTGAGATTTCACCAAAAGCAGCAATTCTTTTAGCAAAGTCGGAGTCATCCACAAATATGACAGGAATGTCGTATGTTAAACGAAGTTCCCTTTTAAGGAAGACCTGAAACCTTTTGATAATCGCATCAAATTGGGTTTTAGTTGTAGGTCTTCCTGTTCTCTTTCCAAGTATGGACATTTTTTGAATTATTTATTCTTCACCTACAATTTCACCAATCTTTTCATCAAGATTTGAAATTACAGATCGAATATCAGAAATACGAGGAGGAACACTGGTTTCGTCGTAAGTATATCCTTTCTGAGAGTCAAAAAGAATTTGACGAACTGCAGCAGCACACCGCACATCCATTTTAACTGTTACTTGTTTTTCTTTAGTCATCGGTCGTCAGCAGCACGGTTTTCGGAGAAATAAACATCAAACGCACCTTCAGGATAACGCTTGAGAAGTTTTTGAACATTGCGAGCAACTACATCATCAATAGTTACATCAAGTGCCATACACGCCTGAGCGACATACCACATAATGTCACCAAGTTCAATAATCAGGTGCTCACGGTTGTCTTCATTATAAGGTTTACCTTGGAAGACCATTTTCTTAACAATCTCCATAAACTCACCACCCTCAGCATTAATACCAACGGCAGCGGTCAGGAGTCGTTCAATATTTGCTCCCTTTTCGTCCAGTTCAACCAAACGATCAGAAAGAGCAAGAAAGTCCTTAGATGCATCAGAAGTTACGGCATCTACGAACTCAGCATACTTATCAAAATTAACGTGCTTATTTTCCATTAAAATTTAAATCCCTCAAACGATTTTTTAGGTTTCTTTTCTTCATTATACTCGTCTTCTTGTCCTGAGTCAAGTATGTCCTTTTGAGCAGTTTGTTCGCAATCATAAAGACGCATTTTTGCTCGGTCAATTCCAATTATAAATCTCTTATAAATGGTTGGGTCATTATAGCGATTCTTAAGTTGTTTCACCATAATTTGATTGAGACCCTCTAGTTCTTCTGTGCTGATAAGAGCAAACATAAGGTCAGCAGTCGCAGGAAGACCAAAGGATTCAGAAGTATCTGTGAGTTCTACGTCACTATTACCATAACCACTACGAGTTGTCTGTGTGGCAGAAACAATTGGAACATTATATTCTACAGCAAGACCACGGAGTTCTTCAGCAATTGCTTTGATATAAGAATAGGAATTCACAGAAAGATTTGACTTATACCTAGAAGACGCACAAATGTTTAGATAGTCAATAAAGATAATATCGGGTTTGAATGACTTTTTAAGTGCGAGTTCATTTAGAAGTGCCTTAAAGTGTCCCGAATGTGCCGAAGCAGTAGGATACTCTTTAATAATCAGAGTTCCTTGTGTTTTCTTTGCGAGATTCGTGACCTTGTTTTCAAACATTTGGCGTGGTAAATCAACCAGTTGCTGAATCGGAACATTCAGGAGATTTGCGTCAATTCTTTCAGCAATGCGTTCTTCTGCCATCTCCAACGTAATGTACAAAACGTTCCGTCCCTGGAGCAAGACGGAGCTAGCCACATGGCACATGAATAGAGACTTCCCGACGCCCGTACCAGCAAGAGCGATATTAAGAGTTTTGTTAGGGATCCCACCTTTCGTGATTTTGTTAAAATATTCAAGGTCAAATTCAATCTTGTCTTCTTGTCTGTGATAGAACTCATATCTTTCCTCATAGTTGTTTAGGTAATCGTGCCCAATGTTATTGTCAAATGATACTGCTAGAGCGTCAGATAAAATATTCGGAATCGCATCACGATTCTTTTTACTGTCCTTACCGTCAGCAATATGAATGGATTCCATAAGAGCAAGATAAATTGCTCGGTCACGGCACCACTTCTCAGTTGTATCTAACAACCAGTTTTTCTCCACAGGAGAGTCATCCAGAGATTTATTAATATCTCTGATTTCTTTAATTTCAGTTTCATTAAGGTCAGTACGATTTTCTACCTCAATATTGAGTGCTTCAATCGTAATTGCTGACCCATACGTCACAATGAATTGAGTAATCTCCTCAAAAATAACTTTTTCAGATTTACTTTCAAAATACTCTGGTTGTATAAAAGGAATAACTTTTCTTGAATAATCTTCGTTGAATATTAAGTTTCTGAGAATCGTAGTCTCAATTCGTTCCATCATTTATAATGCAAATATGTACTCAATATATACTTTTTACCACTAATAGGAATGTTTCCCTTATGTGGAAATAACCAAAGTGGAGGAAAAATAACTAATTTTCCAGCAGTAGGTTTAATTTTTAATTTATTAAAAATTGTTTCTCCACCTTCTTCAACACTATTTAAGTACCAGAAAAAAGATAAAAATCTTTTTGCACTTGGATAATCTGAAACATCAACATGTGTATCAAATCTATCTTCTCCACCAATATTGTATCTTTTTATTCTAAATTCTTCAAGCATATGTGAAGAAGGAAATAATTTTTCTCCAAAAATTTTATAATACTTATCTCTATATTCTAATACTTTTTTAAGTAAAAAGTTATGAATATTTTGTTTTTCTTCTTTATTTTGTGTTAAATTTAATTGAGTAAATGTGGGAAATCCTTTATTATCAATACGTTGATGTTTGTTTTTATTATTTTCAAAATAATCAATTAATTCTTCACAAATTTGATTAGAAAGAGTATTTTCATATATTTGGATATAATCTTCAAGATTGCCCATAAGAGAACTCTTTCTTCGCGGCAGCATCAAGTTGCTGCATTACTTCTTCAGTAAAATATTTTTCTGGACTTTTCAGAATCTCTTTTGCGTAAAGTTTTTTGCCGTCAATCTCATAACGACCTGCGACATTCTTCCACATACCCGCAGTCTCACCAAGTTCAAGTAGTCCGTAATATCTATCCAGACCGCGTTCATCATAAAAAAGACGAACCTCCACATCTTGATTCTCCCGACTTAAACGTGACTTGACAGTCTTTGCCTTGATAATGTTTCCAATAACTTCTGTTCCGTCTTTTTCCTTTTTCTTGCTGAGATAAATGATAGTAGAAGCGGCATACTTAAGACCACTACCACCACCCATTTCTTTTGTAGGAACGTAAGCGCCAATAACATCGTAAGTATGGTTAGTAACAATCATAGGAATATTTGCTTGACCCAGTTTGAGAGTCAGCATACGGAAAGCACCTTTAATAAGTTGCGATTTAGTCATATCACGAACTTGCTTATCATTTAGCGCATCAGTAATTTCTTTCTCAGTAGAAAGCATCCCCAGAGAGTCTAGCACAAACATACAAGGTTTGCGTTCTTCTGCTGATTTCTTAAGGTAAATATCAACTGCCTTGAGTGCCTTGCTACGAAACTCTTCTACAGTTACAACATTCACAACAACAAGACGCTGTGTATCAACACCACGACTTTCTAAAAGTGATTTAGTGATAGCAGCCTCAGTGTCAAAGTAGAGACAGTAACCATCGGGATGAGTATCAAGAAAGTTCTTAACAACGGCGAGAGAGAAAAAAGTCTTTCCAGTAGAAGACTCTCCAGCGATAGCAGTAATCTTATTCCCAGATACACCACCAAATACACTACCTGAAACCAACGCATTAAAAATGTATGAACCAGTATCAACATAGGTTTCAGTCTCATCAATATCTGAAGCAAGTTTGGTGTATTCTCCACCCACTTCTTTTACAATTTCTTTAAGGAAGTCCATTTTATCACCCAATATCAATTTTCCAGTTTTTTACATCAGTATCAGATTGTCTTGTAATTGTTAGGCAAGTACCATCATCAAAAGCGTCTAAGACACCAACGTCATGATTTTCATAAAGTGAATATTCATTATAATAGTCATCATCACTCTTTTGGATTGAGAACCAAGGGCATCCAACGGTTGGATTAATAAAGCATAGAAGAAGTGCCTTACCAATATTATCTCCCCTATCAGTAACTCGCTGAATACGGACATAAACATCCATACCATTTACCCAGTTTGAGACACCATCAACAATATCAGCAACAATATCCATACTGATACCACCAACAGTTGTGCTTCCAGAAACTTCTGGAAACGGACTCATAATATTGGTATTCTTATCCATATATACAGTTATTTTAGTTTCTGGACTGGGAGTTGCCATCTTAACTTGGTAAAAGACATCATCTCCCCAACCATCACTATTTCTGACCATTACGTCAGTATCTTTACGCATCCAAGCAGTTAGTCTATTAAAAATGCTAATAAGTTCTTTCATTATTTTTATCCTCTTTATTTTTGAGTGAAAATTTGTATGACCACAATTTATTATAGATCTGTGGGTGCTTATGTTTAAGCACCCCCATAATAATTTCCAATTCTGATTTCGTAATAGGTAATTCCATTAAGAAAAAAACGATTCTAAGTTTACTTTTTTTTCTACGCTCCACCCAATAGCGTCTAGAACTGATTTAAGCGGATCAATAAAACTCTTCTCAAATTGTAATTCATAGTCAATGTATTTGTCAAGTCCGAGTTCTCTTGGAAAATCTTGAATAAAGGCAATTACATTTTCTTGAATAATGTTTGGTTTTTTGAGAAAAATGTATTTGATTTTCTCACCATTATTAATGAGTGAGTATTTATTTGTGAGTTTTTTTTCCTTTATATAATGATTGAATAGGAGTGCTCCACGAACGTGAATGGGCGTTTTGAACGCATATATGTCTGAGGCAGAATAGTATTTGCGAACGTCAGAAGCAGTTTTGGGAAAAGCGATTTGTTCTGGAGGAAGATTTTTGAATTCTTCACGGCAGCGGTCAATATAATCAATCACGTCGTCCTCAGTTCCACTCATAAGAATGTGAAAAGAATCTTTCAGCATTTTACGGCAGGGTGCTGGTGTAGAAGATTTGATTGCCTCAATACCTTTAATTTTGAGTTTAGGTTCTTCATAGCGGACACCTTCACTATCCCAGACGCTGAGAATATATCGCTTCTTCGCAGTCCAAATACCACGTTCAGCAATACACTCACGCTTCATAAACATTTTCTGGTCGTAGGCATTCACATAGTCCGCCAGTTCTTGGTAAGAACTTTCAATATACTTCTCAAATTCCACATTACAGACCTTATCAAGGAACGACACAACGCTTTGAGTAGTTTTCTCTCTCCCTTTGAATACAGTTTCAACCAGAGGACCCATATTAACGTAAAGAGAATCAGTATCTGAAGCAATAACATAATCTACCTCATTCGTTTTAAGAACTTTATTTAAGTAAGCGTTCATTCGGTTCATAATCCACTGAATGGATACCTGACCTGAAAGAGTAATTGCCTCAGCATTTGCGAGTTTGAAGTATCGGAAATACTGATTACCAATAGCACCATAGGCAGAGTTCAACTGAATCTTTCTTGCCATTTGGATATTGTTACAGCGAGCAATTTCTTTGACAAGTTGTTTGTTCTTGGTCTTCTCATATTCTTGCTCTGCCGCAAGCATTTTCTTCTTGAAGATTACACGTTCATTATAAATCTTCTCCATCAATTCTGGAAGAAATCCACGAACATCCTTACGATACATAGCACCGTTGGCACATACTGCATAGTCCTTATACAACTCAAAATTAGTTTCTTCGTTGAGGATTTTATCCACATTCACGGAAGGGTGCCGTTCTTCTACTAGAGTTTCGGGACTGATATTATACTGCATGATTAAGTGAGGATATAGTGAGTTCAAGTCAAAACTCACGACCCAATCATACTTTCCAGGAATAGGTTCTTTTACATAAGCACCAGCGTATTGTGAATCCTTCCCTGTTTTTTCTTTGGGAGGAATCACAATATTACGTTTCTTTAGGTAGTTGTAGATAATTGTATCCCACATACGCACCTGAGAAAAAACGTCCTCATAGTTCGCTTTTGCGTCATATGCCATCGTCAACGTTAGGTCAATCAACTTCATTTTGTCTTCCAGACGGTCAACAAGTTCTACGTCAACGATGTTATACTCCACAAACTTCTGCCATCCTTTAGTATAGAAGTCCTTGAATGTATCAAACTCAGAGTGGTCTAGTTTTTTAGACCCAAGTTCTACCTCTGCGATATAGTCCAGACGATAAGATTCCTGATTTTTATAAGTAAATTTCTTATAAAGATCAAGATAATCTAACTGTGAGATTCCACCAATATCATAACAAACGTGCCGACGACCAGAAAGGTATGTTTCGTCCTCAGTCACAAGACCCCAAGGAGACATACGCTTCATAAGTTTTTCACCCAATACCCGCTCAATTCTGCGAACCAGATACGGAATATCATACAACTTACTATTCCAACCAGTCACAACTTCTGGAGTATTCTCCTCAATCATCCACCAGTTGATAAAAGAATTCAACAAGTCCCTTTCGTTTGTGAAGGACTTGTAAATTACATTCTGCTGCTTATTCTGAAAAGGTCCAAGACCCCAAGTGCGAATTTGCTTGGTAGTGTAATCCTGAATTGTAATCAGCAGGACTTCCTCCGCGACGCTTTCTACGTCGGGGAATCCGTTTTCCGAAGCAACTTCAATATCCAGAGTAGCAACCTTGATTTTACTAATATCAAACTTAATCTCCTCCTCGGGATACATTTCAGAAATGTATTGGTAAATGTATCCTGTGTTTCCATAGATTTTAAAGTTTTCTACGCCTTCGTATTTTTTAATAAACTCACGACAGTCACGTACAGAACCAGGTTGAATTGCTTCTACCTGTTCTCCATTCAGTGTTTGATATTTAGTTTTTTTATTAGAAGGGACAAAAAGAGTCGGGTTAAACTTCTCACGGGTCATAAAGTGCTTTCCACCTTCATAACCACGGACCAAGAAGTGGTCCCCGACCATCTGGACGTTTGTATAAAATCTCATCAGGCAGTTAATTCAAGATACTGTTGAACAATTTCAAGTTTTGGATCTACGATAGTAAGAATACTATCAGAATGAATCATCATCTCCCTTTGGTTTGTAACTTCAGGCCAAGGAATTAAATTACCTTCAGCATCAATCCGAAAAGGATTAATAAGTTTACAATCTGGTTCTCCAAGTTCAGAACCAACTTCAATAATCTCAGTAACAATTACACTATCAACCTTCAAGAGTAGACACTTGATTGTCTTGTCCATTTACCTTCTCCTCATACATTTCTTTAATGGTTTTAATTGGTTCCACAATTGTAACAATCCAATCTGGTGGAACTGGTATTTGTGTATCACTGGTTAGGATAATCCAAGGTGTTAAAATTACATCTATATCACCTTTTGGATTTTCATTTTCTTCTACTAAAAGAAGAGACTTTCTAAGTTCAACAACGTGTGGATTTTCAAACAAATATCCACAAACTTTATCTTCAGAAACAAGTTCTTTTGCCTCAGAAATTACAGTTTCACCAGACTTAAGTAATGCTAGTTTAATTGACATTTTTTAATTTTCCCTCAATTCATTATAGCAAAAAAATGGGGAGGCGTCAACTGGATTTTGCCAGTTGCCTCCCGCGCCGACGATATTCAAAGTTATTTATTCTTCTTCACAACCTCTTCCGCCACCACCAGGATTGAATGGAACTGCCTTTCCAGCAGGCACATTCTGAACCTTTCCTTTCATATAAACCTTATGTGCCTTTGCCATAGGATACTTTATAGTCTTTATTTCTGATAAAAACTGGCGAAAGGTTTTCATATAAAGTTTTTCTTTTATTTAGAGATAGTCTTTCCTTGCGTGATGTTCAGGAACAATTTTACCTAATCGAACGGTAAGTAATCCATCTTCAAAGGTGACTTCTCGGACTTCTGTGTCATCGGAGAGCGTCCACGCCCTTTTGAAACTTCGCTGAGCCAGACCCTTGTGGATAAACGTCCTATCCGATTCAGTATCTGATTTTTGCCCTTCGACAAAAAGTTTTCCATACTCGGTGAAGACATTAACTTCCTCCTTTTTAAATCCCGCAAGCGCAATTTCAAGACGAGATTCAACATTATTTATTTGAACCAAATTATACGGCGGGTAGTTTGTTGTGGTTTCGTGGAGATTGAACAAACGATCAAAGTATTCGTCCATTCCAATACTATTACGTGTAATCCTCTCCATAAGAGCAGGAAGATCAGACGCAGTATATCGTGCGAGATTAGTCATTATTGTAGCTCCTTTTTAAAGCGAGGTTTGATTATGTGGATCCTTTTTCGGCATCCGCTTATAATTATACAACAAACATAAAAAAAGCGGGTGTTGAGACCCGCTCTTTCTTATTCGGCATCCTCTACTCTTTTCTTTTTAGAACCAATATTATACTTAGTTTCTAAAATCCAGTCTCCCTTGTCCTTATAAGCGAGAACTTTAATTTGATTAAGTGGTGCGATATCTTGAATTTTTTTTAGGTCCACAATCGTAATCAGTCCCCAATCGGCAAGAAGTTGGGCAATACGATTACGACGCTGAACGTCATTTACAGTCAGGTTAGCGTGTTTGCCATCCAGAGCAAACAGTTCCTTAAAGTGAACGATATAATATCTACCTTGCTTATGAAGAATGTGGCAAGATTGATAGAGTTTTTTCTCCTTACGCGATGCAACTCCGATACGGGTCAGGGTTTCACGGACTTTAAGGAAATCATCGGGTTCATTCAGAATGACCTCGACCATTTGGTCTTGAGCCCATTCTACTGTAGGTTCTACCGTGGTAGTCATTTGGATCCTCCAATATCAAGTCGTTGTTTAATAAAGTTAAGTTGTTCTTTTGTTAAGATCTTCAGTGCTTGAGATGCTTTTTCATTACTATAACCATAGTATGATTTAACACATTCTAAGTCTGTAACCTTATCCTTTCGGAGCCAGGGAGAAAATCTCTT
>OGVX01000051.1_pt1 | contig 9849 bp, 9 predicted proteins | sample 1575851 | NCBI WGS metagenome assembly OGVX01 (sample SAMN07581529, study PRJEB24739) | freshwater metagenome | place: Singapore | collected 2015-01
GTTTCCCAGTCACGATAGCGTTTCTGATTTTAGATCTGTTAAGCTAAATAATTTTAGATTTTTATTTTGTGTTATTCTTTTAATTATAATTTTTCCCATTCTTCCAAGAGCACCAGAGGTTGTAATATTAATTTTTTTCATTAATTACCACTCCAAAACTTTTTAGCTTTATTTATAAAATTTTTTATTTCTGAATTGTTATTTAAATCTTCTAAAGATTTAAATTTTTCGAGCAAGTCCTTTTGTTCTTTTGACAAGGATTCAGGAATTATTACATTTGTTTCTAGATATAAATCTCCATAATCATCACTTCTTATAATAGGCATGCCTTTGCCTTTTAGCCTAAATTGTTTACCAGATTGTGTTCCAGCTGGAATTTTAATCTTTGATTTTCCACCATCAATTGTTGGAACCTCTATTTCGGCACCAAGCGCTGCATCAGTCATTGATATTGGTAATTTATAATATAAGTTTTCTTCAGATCTCTGAAAAATTTTATGTTTTTCAAGGGTTATAAATACATAAAGATCTCCATTAGATCCTCCTCTATAACCAGCATCTCCTTTTCCAGATAATCTTATTTGTGTTCCATCATCAACTCCTTTTGGAATTTGAATCGATAGATTTTTTTTTGTCTTAATAGCCCCAGATCCTCTACAATCTTTGCAAGGGTTAGAAAGTACTTCACCCTCTCCCCCACAATCGGGACAAGTTTGTTGTAGAGTAAAAAAACCCTGCTGTGTTCTTACTTTTCCATGACCATTACAAGTAGAACATTTCTTTGGTTTTGAACCAGGTTCTGCACCATCACCAGAACATTTTTGACACTTTTCGTTTGAAGATAAATTGATAGTTTGTTTTTTTCCAAAGTAAGCTTCTTCTAATGTTACTTCTAAATTAATTTTTAAATCAGATCCTCGATTAGATCTTGATTTTTTAGAACCTCTACCACTTCTTCCCGATCCCATAAAGTCGCCAAAAAAATCATCAAAGATGTCAGAGAATGCGCCAGATTCAAAACCACCAAAATCAAAACCTCCAGCTCCACCAGCCCCACCTTCAAATGCAGAATGTCCAAATTGATCATAGGAAGATTTTTTCTTTGGATCAGATAAGACTTGATAGGCTTCAGATGCTTCTTTAAATTTAGCTTCAGCAGTTTTATCTCCCTGATTTCTGTCAGGGTGATATTTCATTGCAAGGGATCGATAAGCTTTTTTTATTTCCTCAGGAGTTGCTTTTTTGGTTACACCAAGAATATCATAATAGTCTTTTTTGGACATAATGACTTAGGGCGAAACCAGTTATATATGGATTAGCCGTTCTTTTTGTTATCGTCTTTTACTTCTTCAAACTCGGCATCAACTACATCTTTTTTATCATCAGGCTTAGCATCTGTTTTTGAAGTAGCAGCAGTATCTTGCTGAGCTTTATATATAGCCTCGCCTAATTTCATAGAAGAAGTCATTAATTGCTGAGTTTTATTTTTGATGTCTTCAGTTTTGTCAGATTTAATAGCTTCTTTTAAATCTTCCATATCTTTTTCAATTGCTTTTTTATCAGCTTCTGAAATTTTACTTCCATGTTCTTTTAAGCTTTGTTCTGTTGAAGCTATCAAAGAGTCAGCATGATTTTTTGCATCAACTTCTTCTCTTTTCTTTTTATCAGCTTCCTTATTAGCTTCAGCTTCTTTAACCATTTTTTGAATTTCTTCATCAGTTAAACCACCTGAAGCTTGAATTTGAATTTTTTGTTCTTTTCCAGTTCCTTTGTCTTTTGCAGAAACATTTACAATACCATTTGCGTCAATATCAAAAGTCACTTCAATTTGAGGAACACCCCTTGGAGCTGGCGCAATTCCAGTTAATTCAAAATTGCCAAGTAATTTATTATCATTTGCCATTTCTCTTTCGCCTTGGAAAACTCTAATTGTTACAGCTGGCTGATTGTTTTCAGCTGTTGAAAATACCTGGCTTTTTTTAGTTGGTATCGTGGTATTTTTTTCAATTAATCTTGTGAACACTCCGCCTAAAGTTTCAATACCAAGTGATAATGGAGTAACATCAAGAAGAAGAACATCTTTAACATCACCTTGTAATACACCAGCCTGAACCGCAGCGCCTAAAGCAACTACTTCATCAGGGTTAACACTTTGATTTGGTTCTTTACCAAAGAAATTTTTAACTGTTTCAACAACTTTTGGCATTCTTGTCATACCACCTACAAGAATAACTTCATTAATTTCAGATGCTGTGTAACCAGAATCTTTCAATGCAATTTTGCAAGGCTCTATAGTTTTTTCAATGAGTGCTGCAGTAAGAGCTTCAAGTTTTGCTCTTGTGATCTTCATATTAACGTGTTTTGGACCAGTCTTATCCGCCGTAATAAATGGTAAATTAACTTCAGTTTGAGCTGATGAGGATAATTCTATTTTTGCTTTTTCGGCAGCTTCTCTTATTCTTTGTAATGCTAATTTATCAGTTTTTAAATTGATTCCGCTTTCTTTTTTAAATTCCTCAATAATATAATCTGTTACTACAGCATCAAAGTCATCACCCCCTAAAGAAGTGTTTCCGTTTGTAGATTTAACTTCAAATACTCCATCGCCCAATTCAAGAACTGAAATATCAAAAGTACCACCTCCTAAATCGTATACAGCAATGGTTTTTGCTTTTTTCTTATCAAGACCGTAAGCTAGAGCTGCAGCTGTTGGTTCGTTTATAATTCTTAAAACTTCAAGACCTGCAATTTTTCCAGCATCTTTCGTAGCTTGTCTTTGTGCATCATTAAAGTAAGCAGGAACTGTTATAACTGCTTGTTTTACTTCGCTACCAAGATATTTTTCTGCAGACTCTTTCATCTTCATTAAAACAAAAGCAGAAATTTGACTTGGAGAATATTTTTTATCACGAGACTGAACCCATGCATCAGTACCGTTATCAGATTTAATTACTTTATAAGGAAGTCCTTGTATGTCTTTTTTTAAATTTGAATCATCAAAACTTTTTCCAATTAATCTTTTAACTGAGAAGAAAGTATTTTCAGGATTTGTTACTGCTTGTCTTTTTGCAGGTAGTCCTACTAATTTTTCACCAGATTCTGTAAATGCTACAATCGAAGGAGTGGTTCGAACACCTTCTGCATTTTCTAATACTTTTGGCTGTGCACCATCCATAATAGCAACACATGAGTTTGTAGTTCCTAAATCTATTCCAATTATTTTTGACATAAAATTCTATTTTTAATTAATTTGTTAATCCTATGTGGTGCTTAATTTCAGGATTACAACCTTTGAGGATAAATTTTTTTTGTTAAAAAACCCTTAATTTATTTGGGTTTATTAAGCCATTAATTAGAATTGGTCTTTTTTTTAGAAATAGACACTAACGCAGGTCTTAAAAGCCTATCATTTAGCATATAGCCCTTTTGAATTTCATTTATGACTATTCCATCCTCTTGATCGCTCTCTACTTCATTTAGAGCCTGATGAAAATTAGGGTCAAATTTTTTACCGATAGACTCAAAGGATTTTATTCCATTCTTATCAAAGCTATTGATTAATTCTTTTTCGATAAGCTCTATTCCAAGCATTGTATCTTTGAATTCATCAGTCTTAAATTTAGGATTATCTTTAAATAAACCAAAGGCTCTTTCTAAATTATCAGCAAGGTTAAGGATTTCCCTAGCAAAAGATGAGGAGCTATATTTAATTAAATCTTCTCTTTCTTTTTCATGAATTTTTCTAAGATTTTGATTTTCAGCTAGCGAACGAAGTAGTTTGTCATTTAATTCTTCTATTTTTTTTTCAAGACTATTTTCTGTAATAGGCTCTGCAATATTATTTTCTTCGTTATCAATTTTCTGTTCTTGATCTTTATTAGGAGTTGTATCTTCGTTATTATTCATAAGCCTATATATTTAAAGCAATACTTTATAATTTTTTTGACATATATAGGTACTATATTTCAGATTTCTAGTATTATTATGAGAAAAGATAATAGAGACAATCTAAGTTTACGAAAAATTGAGATAATTCCAAATTTTATTAAAAATTCAGAAGGTTCCTGCCTAGTTAAATTTGGAGAAACACAGGTTGTTTGTACCGCTTCAGTTGATTCTAAAGTTCCAAGATGGCTTGTTGGTTCAGGAAAAGGTTGGGTTACTGCTGAGTATGGAATGTTACCAAGGTCTACTCATGAAAGAATGAGACGCGAGGCTGCAGTTGGTAAAATAGGGGGGAGAACATCAGAAATTCAAAGATTAATAGGAAGATCATTAAGAGCTGTTATTGATTTGGGATTATTAAATGAAAAGTTAATTACAATTGATTGTGATGTTTTAACTGCTGATGGCGGCACTAGAACAGCAGCTATCACAGGCGGTTTTGTTGCATTAAAATTATGTATTGAACACCTGCTTAGAAATAAAGAAATTAAAACAAATCCAATACAGCAGTATATAGCGGCGGTTAGTTGTGGAATTTTAGATGGTAAAATTTTATTAGATTTAAATTATGAAGAAGATAGCGCAGCAGAGATTGATGCTAATTTTGTGATCACTGAGAATATGCAATTAGTTGAAATCCAAGCAACAGGTGAAAGAAAGACTTTTTCAGATCAGGATCTAACTGAAATGCTAAAAATTTCAAAGAGTGCAATAAAAGAAATAATACAACATCAAAAGTCTTGTTTTGAAAAATAAGTTAGGAAATTTAAAGAATATAAAATCTTTATTGATAGCAACTAACAATAAAGGAAAGCTTTCAGAAATAAAAAAATTATTACCAAAACATATTACATTTTATAATCCAAAAGATTTTAATCTGATAGAACCTAAAGAGAATGAAAAAACATTTGAGGGAAATGCTGTAATTAAAGCGAAATATTGTGCTGAAAAATCTAAATTAATATCTTTATCGGATGATTCAGGATTAGAAGTGTCGGTTTTAAATGGGGATCCTGGTGTTTATTCAGCTAGATGGGCAGGAAAAAATAAAGATTTTAAAGTAGCAATTAAAAAAATTTATTCAAAAATAAAAAAGAAAAATAAATTAAATAAAAAAAATAACGCTAGATTTTATTGTTCTCTAGCAGTTGTCTTTCCAAATGGTACATACAAAACATTTAGTGGGACAGTTAATGGTAAAATTTCACAAAAACCCAAAGGGAATAATGGATTTGGTTATGATCCTATATTTATTCCAAATGGTTATAAAAAAACTTTTGGCGAGATGAGGTCTAATTTAAAGGATAAAATTAGCCATCGTTATAGAGCGTTTAATAAAATAAAAAGATATTTTAAATATTAGATTCGTGGAAAATATTAAATTTATAGATCAAAATTTAGAGAAGGGGCTCTATTTAGTTTCAACACCTATTGGAAATTTAGCAGACATTACCATACGCGCTTTAAATATTTTAAAAAAATCAGATATTATTTTGTGTGAAGATAAAAGAGTTTCAAAAAAATTATTAGATTATTATGACATTAAAGCTCAATTATTTACATATCATAAGTTTAATGAAAAAGAGTCGGTTGAAAAAATATTAGATATTTTTAAAAAGAATAAAATTGTATCTTTAATTAGTGATGCAGGAACCCCATTAATATCTGATCCTGGAAAAATTTTAATTAATGAGATTGAAAAAAATAATATAAAAATAATTCCAATACCAGGCCCTTCAGCAGTTACAGCAGCTTTTAGTTTGGCAGGTTTTAGCGATGATTATTATTTTTATGGATTTTTACCAAAAAAATTAGGTGAGAGAAAAAAAGTGTATGAAAAATTCTCTAATTTAGATAGTTCAATTATCATATTTTTACCGGCTAGAGACTTAGTTTCTGTAATAAAAGAAATGAAGGAGTTTCTTGGAGAAAGATACATATTAGTTGCAAAAGAAATTACAAAAATTCATGAGAATATTATTAAAGGAACACTCAATGATATTCTTGATAAAGTTAAATCAATTATTCTTAAAGGAGAGATCACAATAGTATTGTCTTCCGAGACAAATAAAAATAAAGACCAAAATATTGATTTGAATAAAGAAATTTTAGATTTATCAAAAAAAATGAAAACATCAGATCTTGCCAAATATTTATCTAAGAAGTTTAAATTTTCAAAAAAAGAAATTTATCAAAAGATCTTGATGTTAGATAAAAAGTGATGAAATTTTTAAAAGTAATTTTTATATCTCTATTTTTAACTTCTTGTATTGGGAATATTACATCAACCGTTTTTGGCGTCGGTGTTAACATTAACTTAGATCCAAGATCTCCAGGTTTATACTTAGATGATAAATTAGCAGAAACGCTTATTATGAAAAAAATTGTTCAACACGATTACAAGCAGATTTTTTTAAATGTTAAAGTTATTGATGGAACGGCTATTTTGAGCGGGCGTGTTGAAAAAGCTGAAGATAAATTAAAAATGACAAAATTTGCATGGGAAACAGCAGGTATTAAAGCGGTGAGAAATGATATTGTGGTTGCTGACGAAACTTCTTTCAGACAGAGAGCAAAAGATATTTTAATATCCTCACAATTGAGTGCGGCGTTATTAATTAATAAAAAGATTAATTCTCGAAATTATAATTTAGAAACTATTAATGGTAAGATTTATATTTACGGAATGGCAAGAACTACAGCTGAACTTGAAGAGGTTATTAAAGAGGCGAAATTAATACCTGATGTAGTTGAAGTTGTGCCAAGTATTATTCTTGCTGATAATTTATCTAGAAAAAATTATCTTTAGTCTTTTTTATATTTAATGACGTCTGACTTATATGCAGCCATAGCTGCCATATTAAATATATCAGTGACTTTTGATCGTAAGGTTGAAATTTGAATAGGTTTGTTTAGACCAATTAAAACTGGACCAATTAGTGTGCTTCCGCCAAGTTCTTTAAGTAACTTTGTAGAAATTGCAGCACTATGAATTGCTGGCATAATTAAAATATTTGCAGGCGCAGATAATTTTGAAAATGGATAAATAGTTTTAAATTTTTGATTTAAAGCTACATCCGGCTGCATTTCTCCTTCAAATTCAAAATCGACTTTTCTTTTTTCAAGTAAATCTCTAGCCTCTCTTAAGTGAACACTTCTTTCAGACATAGGCTTTCCAAATGTTGAATGAGCAAGAAAAGCAACTCTTGGAGTAAAACCAAGGATTCTTGCAACTCTAGCTGAGGAAATAGCAATATCTGCTAAATTTTCTGCAGTTGGGTATTCATGAACATTAGTGTCAGCAATAAATACCGTTCCTTTTTTTGTTACAGCAATTGTAAGTCCAAAAATAATTTCACCTGGTCTTTCATCGACAACGTATTTTATATTTTCTAAAGTATCACTGAAAGTTCTAGTCACGCCTGTTACCATTGCATCAGCGTCACCAAGATCAACCATACAAGATCCAAAAACAATTCTGTTTGTTCTAATTAATCTATCACAGTCTCTTTTTAAGAAGCCTTTTCTTTGTAGTCTTGTGTAAATATGGTCTGTATATCTTTGTCTTTGTTTTTCATCTTTTGAATTATGAATCTCAATAGATTTATCTAGTGTCAAACCAAGATCTTTAAGTTGCTGTGCAATTTTTTCACTACTTCCAATTAAAATTGGTGTTCCAAGGCCATTGTTTTTAAAATCGATCGCAGCTCTAAGCATGGATTCCTCTTCTCCTTCTGCAAAAATAACTCTTTTTTGTTTTTTTCTTACTTGAGCATAAATGTTTTGTAAAAAACCTATGGAAGGATCTAGTCTTGCAGCAAGACTATCTTTATAAGCTGAAAAATCTTCAATTTTCTTTTGTGCAACTCCGCTTTTCATAGCGGCTTCTGCTACTGCAGCAGATACGTTTCTAATTAATCTTGGATCAAAAGGAGAAGGGATAATATAATTTTTTCCAAATTTTGGTCTTTCACCACCGTAAGCCGCAACCACTTCATCAGGAACATCTTCTTTTGCAAGATCGGCTATAGCCTTTGCAGCAGCAATTTTCATTTCTTCGTTAATAGTTTTTGCGCGACAATCTAAAGCTCCTCTGAAAATATATGGGAAACCTAAAACGTTATTTACTTGGTTTGGATAATCAGATCTTCCCGTTGCAATAATTGCATCACTTCTTGTTTCCTCAATTAATTCAGGAAGAATTTCAGGATCAGGATTTGCGCAAGCAAAAATAATCGGATCTTTTGCCATAGATTTTACCATTGCGGGGGTTACCACATTCTTTGCAGATAAACCTAAAAATATATCTGCTCCTTTCATTGCCTCTTCTAAAGTTCTGAGTTTTGTATTTGCAGCATGTGCTGATTTAAATTGATCTACTTTTGGACGACCTTTATAAATAACTCCTTCTTTATCTAACATCACAACATTATCATCGGGTAAGCCCATTGCTTTCAGCAGTGATATACAAGAAAGCCCAGCAGCTCCTGCGCCATTAGCAACAACTCTTACATTTTTTATTGATTTTTTTACAATTTCTAAAGCATTTAAAATTCCAGCTACGGTAATGATAGCAGTTCCATGTTGATCATCATGAAACACTGGAATTTTAAGTCTATTTTTTAATTCTTGTTCAATAATAAAACAGTCTGGAGATGCAATGTCTTCAAGGTTTATACCTCCAAAACTATTTCCAATTTTAGCAATACAATTAATAATTTCTTCTGCATTTTGTGAATCAACTTCAATATCAATTGAATCAATATCGGCAAATCTTTTAAAAAGTACAGCTTTGCCTTCCATCACTGGTTTTGAGGCAAGCGCTCCTAAATTGCCAAGCCCCAAGATTGCAGACCCGTTTGATATAACAGCAACAGTGTTTCCTTTGCTTGTGTAGTCATAAGCTTTGGATGGATCTTTTGCTATCGCCTCAACAGGAACGGCAACACCAGGAGAGTAGGCAAGCGCCAAATCTCTTTGAGTGGACATTGGTTTACTTGCGATTATTTCAATTTTTCCAGGCTTGCCCTGACTATGATATAAATCTTCTGGCTTCTTTTTATGTGAGAGCTGGTACACATAATAGGCTCCAAAAATAAACGCCAAAATTAAAGCGATGTTGATTAAATGATAAGCCAATCTTTTCATACTTTTTATTATCTCTTCGCCTCAGGTAATTTCTGAATCATTGCATTATCAAGGACGCCTATTGATTGAGCAAGCGTTGTTCTTGCAATATTCCAATTTAAAACAGATTGTATTTTTTGTTGTTTCGCATTAGCGAGTGCGCTCTGTGCATTGAGTGTATCAATAATATTGCCGACACCTTCTTTATAACGTCCTAATGCAACACGAGATGATTCTTCTGCACTCGATACCAAAACATTCGATGCAATAATGGATTCATTGGCTGTCTTTAAGTTTTGATAAGCAGTCCATACATCAAGGGATACCTGAAGCTTTAACTGATCTCTCTTAGAGGCGTTAAGTTCTGCAGTGGCCTCAGCAGAGCGAATCAGATACGTTGGTTTATAGCCCTCAAATAATGGGATACTTAAAAAAATACCAATTTGTGAAGTATTTTGTGAGGTTTGTCCTAATAAATTTTCATCATATTGATTAGAGGCATCAATCCTAACTTTAGGTTTTGCATCGGCTTTAACAGCTTCAATTTTGGCTAGAGAGGCTTTAAGTTGTGCTTCACTTGCGATTAAATCAGGTCTTTGAAGTCTTGCTTGTTCAATTAATGCCTCAATATCTTGATCCACTAATTCAGGAACCACATCTAACTGACTGTCAGCGATTTGAAAATTAATATTAGCTGGCACCCCCATAATATTCGCAAGATTGCCATAAGCAATTTTAAGTGCGCCTTCATTCTTGCCGCTATCGTGACTGGGAAAC
>OGVX01000052.1_pt1 | contig 9813 bp, 9 predicted proteins | sample 1575851 | NCBI WGS metagenome assembly OGVX01 (sample SAMN07581529, study PRJEB24739) | freshwater metagenome | place: Singapore | collected 2015-01
GTTTCCCAGTCACGATACTTTTATTTGATGAAATTGCATCCCATATTGACGGTAAAAACCTTGAACTTTTTTTTGATGAAATTGCAAAAATCGGGATGCAAACTTGGTATACAGGAAATAACATACAACAGTTCCAAACTATTGAAAATAAAGCATTTTTTGTAAAATTATAGCAATTACCTTGTCTTAATTAGGGATAAAAAATGTTATAAAAAGCTTCAAAAAAAAATTCATAAATGTCCGAAAATTTACAGAAAAAATCTCAAAATAATTCATACGAAGCGGACTCAATTAAAGTTTTAAAAGGCTTAGATGCGGTTAGAAAAAGACCGGGAATGTATATTGGCGATACAGATGATGGCACTGGTCTGCATCATATGGTTTTTGAAGTTATTGATAACTCTATAGATGAAGCTTTAGCAGGTCACTGTAACGAAATTTATGTTTCATTAAATAAAGATCAGAGTGTTACTGTTGAAGATAACGGAAGAGGTATACCCGTTGATATGCATAAAGAAGAGGGAATATCTGCAGCAGAAGTAATTATGACTCAGTTACACTCCGGCGGAAAATTTGATCACGATTCATATAAAATTTCAGGCGGATTACACGGAGTAGGAGTTTCCGTGGTGAATGCCTTGTCTGAAAATTTAAAATTAAATATTTTTAGAAAAAATAAAGAATATCTCGCAGAATTTAAAGATGGAGTTACTGTAAAACCTTTAAAACAAATTGGAGATGCAAAAAAAGCAAACGGTACTTCAGTAACTTTTTTACCTTCAAAAAAAATATTTACCACCACAGTATTTGATATCAATATTTTAAAAAAAAGAATTAAAGAATTAGCTTACCTTAATAAGAGTATTCAAATCATTTTAGAAGATAAGCGAGAGGAAAAAGTAAAAAGATCTGAATATAAGTATGAAGGGGGTATTGCAGAATTTGTAATTGATTTAGATAAAAATAAAGAAAAGCTTAAATCAGAAACGGGTGAAAATCTTTTTATAAAACCAATATATATTTCAGGAAGCAAGAACGATATTCAATTAGAAGTAGCACTTGTTTGGAATGCTGGTTATCAAGAACAAATTATTACTTTTACAAATAACATACCACAAAAAGATGGTGGTACGCATTTGGTCGGTTTTAGAAATGCATTAACCAGAACTATAAATAAATATGTTGTCGATAATAGCATTTTAAAAAAAGAAAAAATTTCTGTAACCGGTGATGATGTTAGAGAGGGATTGACTGCAATAATTTCAGTAAAAGTCAAGGATCCAAAATTTTCATCTCAAACCAAAGAAAAATTAGTTTCATCAGAAGTACGACCAGTAGTAGAAGGAATAGTTAATGAGAAACTTGAAGTTTGGTTTGATCAAAATAATAAAATTACAAAAGCACTTGTAAATAAAATATCACAAGCAGCTTTAGCTAGAGAACTTGCTAGAAAAGCGAGAGAAAGTGTAAGAAGAAAAAGTGCTTTAGATATTTCTAGCTTACCAGGCAAATTGGCCGATTGTCAGACAAAGGATAAAGATAAAGCTGAATTATTTATAGTAGAGGGGGATTCGGCGGGTGGATCTGCAAAACAAGCAAGAAATAGAGAATTTCAGGCTGTATTACCTTTAAGAGGAAAGATTTTGAATACTTATGTTGATTCAAAGAATAAAGGGTCAAGCAAGCTAGATCCTGCAGAGGCAAAGAAGGTTTATGCCAAGATGCTTTCTTCAAACGAAATTATAACTTTAATTAACGCTATAGGCACTGGATTTGATGATTTTAGTTTAGAGAAATTAAGATACGGAAAGATTATTATTATGACCGATGCAGATGTCGACGGATCTCATATAAGAACCTTATTATTAACTTTTTTTAATAACGAACCATTTAATGAGCTTATTAAAAATGGAAAAATTTATATAGCACAACCACCGTTATATAAAATCAAAGTAGGAAAAAAAATCTCATACATCAAAAACGATGAAGATCTTTTTGATATTACTATTGATACAGCTAAAGATAATATTAAATTTTTCTCAGAAGAAAATGGAAAAGCAAAAGAAGAAAATTTTAATGAGATTGTAAAATATTGTAGAAAATTTGATTCAAGAATAAAAAATTTAGGAAAAGATTTTGACAAAGAGTTAGTTGAGGCCCTGACTGTAGTTGGAAGTTTTTATAAAGATAAAAAAGATTTTTTGATTAAGGATGATTCTAATGGTAAGAAAAAAGAAGGAGCTATACAGGCGGCCGCAGAATATTTAAATAGATTCGGTAATAATGCTGAAAGAAATTTATGGACAGGTTCATTTAAAGAAAACTCATTTATTTTAGAAAAAAAATATTATGAAGAAACTATTATTAAAAAATTAAGTTTAGATTTTTTAGACACCAAGCATGTAGAAGAATTAAGCCAATTAGGTGATATGCTAAAAGTTTTTAGAAAAAAATGCCATATGATCAATTCGGCTAATGAAAAAATTGATATTTATTCTCCAATAGATTTTTTAAAGAAAATAATAGAGGAAGGAAAAAAATCTATCTCTATACAGCGATTTAAGGGATTAGGAGAAATGAACCCGGAAGAATTATGGGAAACAACTCTAAATCCAGAAAACAATACATTGTTAAAAGTAAATTATTCAGGCAATGATGTTGAAACTGAAACTACTAATCCAAGTGATCGAGATAGAGAAATTTTCAAAATTTTAATGGGTGAAGACGTTGTTCCAAGAAAAGATTTTATTAATAAAAACGCAATTAATGTAAATAATCTAGATATCTAGTTTAATGAATTTAGCAAAATTACCAGAGCTAAATGATAATCAGATAAAACTTTTAACACTAATCAATATTCGCTGGGTTGCGATTGTTGGTCAATTTATAACAATATCAATTGTTTTTTTTTATTTTAATTTTACTTTTAATATTGAGTATTGTTATTTATTAGTTTTATTTTCTTCATTTCTTAATATCGTTCTTCAAATTAGATCAAAAAAAACAGCTCTATTATCCAACAAACAGGCCACTTTTAGCATTCTTTATGATTTGTTTCAGTTATTTGGATTATTATTTTTAACTGGCGGGCTAACAAATCCATTTTCAATATTAATTGTTGCTCCAATTACAATCGCTGCAGGATTTTTAAATTTAAGCAGCAGTATTTTGATAGGTTTTTTATCAATTGTATTAATTATTATTTTATCACTTTTTTATTTCGAATTACCAGGACTTGAAAATAATTATTTTTTTCCAAAATTTTATATTTTAGGATTAGCATTAGCATTATGTACGGCAATAATATTTTTAGCCATTTATTCACAAAGATTAGCCATAGAAAGTGCACAAAGAAATGAAGCATTTAATTTTTTGCAGCGAATTTTTTTAAGGGAGCAGGAATTAAAATCTTTAGGAGGTCTTGCAGCAGCGGCAGCACATGAATTAGGAACACCCTTAAATACTATATCTTTAGTAGCTAAAGAGTTAAAAAAAGAAATAGGATCAAATAACAAGTTTAATCAAGATTTAGATTTGCTTATTTCTCAATCTAAAAGATGTAGTGAGATATTAAAACAGATATCAAAAAATCCCTATACTGAAAAAGAAGATAAATTTTTTGATAAAGCATCTTTTAAAATTATTGTTCATGAGATTGTAGATTCATTTAAAGATTTAAGTAAAAAAAAAATAATTATCAATGAAGAAAACTATAAAAAGATTATTTAATTACAAAGAAAATTGAAATTATTTATAGTCTTAAGAATATTATTGATAATGCATTAAAGTTTTCATCCAATAAAGTTGAGATTTTTTTATTATCCAATGAACAAGAGCTGAGAATAAAAGTAGAGGATGATGGGGAGGGTTTTTCAAGGCAAATATTAGGATTTTTAGGAGATCCTTATATCAACAAAAGAGATCTTGATAATAACAAAGAAGGGTTGGGTCTTGGTATTTTTATAGCAAAAGTTTTTTTAGAGAGATTATCTGCAATTATTAATTTTTGTAATTTAGAAGATAAAGGGGCAGTAGTAGATATATCTTGGCAGAAAAAAGATTTAATTAATTTAAAACTTATATAGCTGGCTCTTGTTGTGTCATGCAATGAATTGCTCCAAATCCCCAAATAAGATCACGGCAGTTAATCGGAACAATTTTTCTATTTTTAAAATGCTTTTCTAAAATTTGAATAGCTTTATCGTCATTTTTATCTTCAAAAATTGGCAGTAATACAATTTTATTTGCTATATAAAAATTTAAGTAGCTCGCTGGCACCCTCGTGTCTTCAATAATTAAAGGTGAGGGCATTGGTATTTCTACAATTGTATTTTGTTTACCTAAATGATTTCTAGATTTTTTTAAGATTTTTAAATTTTCATTTAAAGCTGAATAATTTTCATCATTTTTTTTATATTCCATTGCTGTAAATATTTTGTCATCATCAAAAAATCTTGTGATGTCATCGATATGACCATGCGTATCATCACCAATAATACCCTTATTAAGCCATATAAAATTTTTTATGTTTAAACTTTCGCTTAAGATTGATTCTAGTTTTTCTCTACTTAATCCAGGATTTCTTTCTTGAACTTTGCTTAATAAACATTCTTTTGTTGCAATTAAAGTTCCTTTGCCATTTACATCAATTGCCCCACCTTCCAATATAACATCTTTAATTTTATTTTTTATTTTTGCTTTTACATCTATTAATTCTATATTTTTAATTTTTGCTATTTGTGGCTTAATATTATTGTCAAAATTGTAATCTTTATATTTTGCCCACGCATTGAAATGAAAATTAGTTATAATCTTTTTCTTTAAAAGATCGTTTACTAGAAAAATAGGTCCAGTATCTCTAGTCCAAACTCTATTTGTCTTAACAATATGAAAATTAACTTTATTAAGGTTTGTTTTTTCTTTAACTAAAATTTTCTTAATATTTTTTTTAACTGATCTTGATTGAATTAAAATATCAACGTTTTGAACTTTAGATAATGTTGAAGCTATTTTTGCAAAAGTTGATGGAATATTTTCAAATTTATCAGGCCAGTCATTTTTATTATGTGGCCACGCTAACCATGTAGAGCTTTGCTTTTCCCACTCTGCTGGCATTCTATAACCCAAGGATGCCAGATTTTCATTCATCGGAAGGATTTTTTAATAGACCGTGGTATTGATCAATTCTTCTATCTCTTAGGAAAGGCCAATGCTGCCTAACTTTTTCAACTTTGCTTAGATCAATATTGCAGATAATAATTTCTTCCTTGTCGTTGCTAGCTTCTGCAATAATATTTCCATTAGGGTCAAATACGATTGAATTGCCCCAAAATTCGATAGATTTGTCTTTTTTTCCTTCAACACCTACTCTGTTAACAGAAACAACAAATACCCCATTTGCTATGGCGTGTGATCTTTGAATTGTAAGCCATGCATTTAATTGTGATTTACCAAATTCCTTTTTTTCACGTAAATGCCAACCTATTGCTGTTGGATAAAATATAATTTCTGCACCTTTTAGAGCCGTTAAACGTGCAGCTTCTGGAAACCACTGGTCCCAGCATATTAAAGTTCCAATCTTAGCCTGCTTAGTGTTGAAACTTTTAAAACCCAAATCACCCGGGGTGAAATAAAACTTTTCATAATATTGAGGATCATCGGGAATGTGCATTTTTCTGTAATGACCAAAGATCTTTCCTTTTTCATCAATCACAACACATGAATTATGATAAAGACCTGAAACTTTCTTTTCAAAAAGTGGAACGATTATTATTACATTTATTTTCTTTGCTAATTCACACAATGCATCAGTAGTTTTTCCAGGTATTTTTTCTGCTATTGCAAAGTTATCGTGATTTTCTTCTTGGCAAAAATAATGCGTTAGAAATAGTTCAGGCAAACAAATAATTTGCGCACCTTTTTTTTTCGCTAATTTTATTTTTTCAATGGCTTTAGAGAGATTTTTTTTTGGATCAACGTCCATCTTCATCTGCACCAAAGCAACTTTAGTTAATGAAGACATTGTTTATTTAAATAATTTAGAAAAACTCCTTTTAGGTCTATTTTTCCAGTAACCTCTATGAAATGCATCGCTTGCTATTAAAGGTATAACGCTAGTTGCCTCAGCAAAAACCATTTGCTCTCTTGCTGTATCTACTTTTCCCCATGAGCTTGCTTCTTTTAATGTAGAAGAACTGCATGCTCCATCTCTAACATCAGCAACAGTAATTTGTATAGCGTATTTATGCATATCAACTTCTTTCCCTAAAAGTTCAGCACATATTACTGTGTCCTGAATATAGTTTTTAGGAACGCCACCACCAATCATTAATAAACCCGAAGTTTTTGATTTAATTTTAATTTCAGTAAGTTCTCTAAAATCTCTTACAGAGTCAATTGTTAAATGTTTTTTAGGATTTCTTTCTTGATGCATTACTAAACCAAATCCTGCACTAGAATCTGTAAAAGCAGGACAGAATATTGGCACGTCATTTTCATATGCAAGTTGAATTAAAGATTCTTTTTTCTTTGAATTTTTTGTTAAATATTTTCCCATTTCTCTTATGAATTCACGGGAAGTATAAGGCCTAGGTTCTAACTGGTCTGCTATTTCTCCAATTGTCTTATCGCACGCTTGTAGCTGGTCTTCATCAATGTAAGTGTCATATATTCTATCGATGTAATGTTCTCTTAATACATTGTCATTTTGAAATTGCGATCCTTGGTAGTGTTTAAAACCTAGGGCCTCAAAGAAATCCATATCAACAATAGATGCTCCCGTTGAAACGATAGCATCAACCATGTTGTTTTTAACTAGATCTGCATAAACTTTCATGCATCCTGCAGCAGAAGTTGAGCCTGCTAAAGTTAAGAAAATAGTGCAGTTTTTATCGTTTAACATTTCATTATAGATTTGAGCTGCATTAGCTGTTTCTCTAGATGTAAAAGACATTTTGGACATACCATCTATAATGGGTCTTGCATCAAAAGAGGTAATATCAATATGTTCTATAGCTTTATTTAAAAAGCTAGACTTGTTGTGACCTATAGTTGGATTTGAGGATTTGCTCATTAAGCAACAAGATAATTGCTTTTGTATTCCTCATCTTGTTCATTTTGATAAACTGACATTATTGGTTTGTCTTCGATTTCGAAAATGTCATCTGAGTAAAAGCCGTTAAATTTGGTTCTAAAAGTTAAGCCGTAACTTCCTAATTGTCCAATCTCTATATAATCACCTTCTTTTAAATTATTTGGTAACATGTAAGGACCTTTCATAAAATCCATACTATCGCAAGTTGGTCCATAAAAATTAAAAGGAGTTAAACGTCTGCTTAAATCTTTTCCAGTATCAACAACTTTTGTTGGAAAAATAAAATTTGGAAATCCTGCATCAAATAAAGATCCGTAAGTTCCATCATTAATATAAAGACTTTGTTTTTTTCTAAGTTCAACTTTAACAATAGTAGAACCGCTTTCAGCAACGATAGCTCTTCCTGGTTCGCAAATTAATTCTGGTTGTTTAGGTAAATTTAATTTGTTTACTGCTTTTTTAATTTCTTCCATGTAGTTTTCTAGTGGTTGTGGATATAAATCTGGATACTTAGAAGGGAAACCTCCGCCTACATTTATAATATCAGGTGTAATTCCTGATTTTAAAATTATATTTCCTATTTCTTTAATTCCTTTTGAGTAAGATACAGGATGCATACACTGTGAACCAACGTGGAAACTTATTCCAAGTTTTTTAACAAGCGGTCTTACTAATTTTATTAATCCAATTGCTTCAGCAGGAGAAGCTCCAAATTTTTTTGAAAGGTCAATTTCAGAATGTTCATTAGAAACAAATATTCTCAAATACAATGTTAAATCTTTTGCATCTTTAGTTGCTTCAAAAATTTTAATTAATTCATCTTTTGTATCAAAAGAAAAATCTCTCACACCATAATTAAAATATGCTTCTTCAATACTCTTTCTATTTTTTACTGTGTGCATGAAATAAAGTTTTGCATCTTTTGCAATCGACTTAACTAATTTAATTTCTTCTAGAGAGGCAACATCAAAATTTGTAATTCCATTTTGATAAATGTGTTTGATAACATTTTTGTGAGGATTTGTTTTTACAGCGTATAGGGGTTTCCCCGGAAAATTATTTACAAAAAAATTGCAAGCCAGTTTTATACTTTCTGGTCGAATACAATATACTGGATTTACTGGTTGAAGATCTCTGACTAAGTCAGAAACAGAATTAAATTTTTTCAATTCTTGTTATGTCCTTTTGTTAAAAAATTATTATTAATTAACCAATTGAGTCGGCAATTAAAGCTATTTTTAATTTCTGTAAAGTATTTATTTTAGGTAAGAAAAATTTCTTCCACACTGTGACCTTAGCTTGTGATAGGGTTCGGGAAGGACTATATTAAAAAGTACTTCATGAATAAAATTTTAACCTCAAAAGTGAATTTAGGACAGTTCGAGAACAAATCTTTACTTATAGTCGATGACGATGATCCATTCCGTAACAGACTTTCAAAAGCTATGGAAAATAAAGGTTTTTTTGTTACCTCAGCTTCTAGTGTTGCTGAGGCAAATCAAAAAGTTAAAGCCTCACCCCCAACTTTTGCCATTATAGACCTTAGACTTAACGACGGTAGCGGTCTGGATGTTGTTAAAGAGATCCACAAAGTTAAAGCTGATAGCAGAATTATAGTTTTAACCGGCTATGGAAACATTCCAACGGCTGTAGCAGCGGTTAAATCGGGAGCCATAGACTATCTTGCAAAGCCAGCTGATGCCGAGGACTTAGAAGCTGCTTTATTGGCAGATAAAGATAAGAAGGCAATTCCTCCTGAGAACCCAATGTCTGCAGACAGGGTAAAATGGGAACATATTCAGAGAGTATTTGAATTATGCGACCGAAATGTTTCTGAGACTGCGAGAAGACTTAAAATGCATAGAAGAACCCTTCAAAGAATACTTTCAAAAAGATCACCAAAATAGCTAATTATTTTTACAAGACCTAAAATAAGTATTTTGTATTAATATTCTTTTATTTGGACCTGTTATTAGGTGATCTATTCTAAATAAATTATTATTTATTACTTTTAAATATGTTTTGTAGATATCTTTATTACAAAAGTACCAAGAAACAAGATTCTCTTTGAGGTTGTTGTTAAATTTTTGATAAACTTTATTTTTTTTATCACCTAATAACTCGTGTAGGTTATCCTTATAAACCACCCAGTCTTTAGGTAAGCTTAAAAGAAAAGCCATTAAACCTTTTTGTTCTAGTGATAATTCCATTGATTGACAAATGTCGTTTGGAACTTTAGCGTAATTGTCTTCTACTTCTTGTTTTTCAATTCTTCCTGTATTCATAAAATAAAAAGCCCCATCAAGTCCCCCCTAGGTTGCAGTTAGGGGTTCGTATCAAGGGCAATAAGTTCTTAATGAGTCTGCAACACTCACGACAAATATACTAATCTATTTTAGATATCCTAAAAACCACCCTTCTATTATCCACTATAAACTTCTTACGAGCCATAGGGTTAAGTGATTCTCTAATAACCTGGGATGCTATTTTGGTCTTACGACTAGCTGCTGCTGCCGACTTAAATAACACCTCTTCTTTTGTATCTGTATAAACCATCCTAATTGGTATGGAGTTTTTTAGGCCTTTAATTTCTTGACTCATTAAAATAATCGTTTAATTGCTTTGTATTTAAAATATGATTCCATGATTATCAGTAACACTATACACAATGGAACTGATATTAAAAAGAACTTAATCATTCCTAATGCTTTCATATTATT
>OGVX01000053.1_pt1 | contig 9683 bp, 10 predicted proteins | sample 1575851 | NCBI WGS metagenome assembly OGVX01 (sample SAMN07581529, study PRJEB24739) | freshwater metagenome | place: Singapore | collected 2015-01
GTTTCCCAGTCACGATAGCGCCCTGCATCATTGTCCAGATTAGATACAACCCATTTGCGGACTTCAGTAAAATTCTTCTCTTTCATGTGACGAATTAGTTCCGTCACCGTAACGTCGGTGAATGTCGCAAGAATTCCAGAATCAATTTTTCCACTTGTAGAATAACGTTGACATTCATTAAGAACACGACGAAAATCAGGAAAATGTGATGAAATTAGTTCGACCAGAACCTTTGGGTCATATTCAATCTTTTCTGCATCAAGAATTGCTTGAAGGCGTTTAAAGAAATTGGAAGCAATTTGCGCCTTTTGTTTTCCTTTGATTGTGAAGTCGATGACTGCACAACGGGAATGGAGGGGTTCAATGATTTTGTTTTTGTAGTTACAGGTGAAGATGAATCGGCAATTGTTATAAAATGCCTCAATATTCGCCCGTAGTAGGAGTTGTACATCATTGGTTGTGTTGTCACTCTCGTCCACAATGATGACTTTATGTTTAGAAGATCCCGTAAGTGAGACGGTCGAAGCAAAGTTCTTTGCTTGGTTCCGTACAGTATCCAAGAAACGTCCTTCGTCGGACCCGTTGATGACATAAAAATCTGCTCCTAATTCATTACATAATGCTTTTGCGATTGTGGTTTTACCAATACCAGGAGGACCTGCGAGAAGGAGATTTGGAATCTCCCCCTTTGCCACAAACTCCTTAAATGTTTTTTTAGTATCATCTGGAAGAATACAGTCGTCAATGGTTTGCGGTCTGTATTTTTCGGTGAGGAGGAATTCACTTGTCATAATTTAATTAATATAGTGTACATAAACAAGAAGACCTTTATCTTTCGCAATGTTTATCATGTGATTAGTCCCTGAACTTTTACCGTCCCATAGGGCAATCAATGCATCAGCATGTTCTGCCATTTCGCAATTTCTACGGTATCCAGCAGACTTTCCATACTTATTCCAGTTGGCAGGGAATCTTTTACATTCAATCAGATTTTCACTAGACCATTGTTCACCCAATGTGTCTGCACCCCTTGCTGCACCACTGATTACCATCGATGGTTTCCAACCACATTCATTTATAGCATCAAGTAAGTCTTGATAATTTGTGCAATTTCTACTACCGGCAATAATAGTTTTCATAATTTAAATCCACGAAGGTCGTCTTTCAGGCATACGAAGATAATTGTCTTTCACCCAAGGTTTGGATGCAATATACCTCTTATATGCTTCAAATGTATCTATTGAAGTATCAAGTTTATACTCATCAGGCATTGCACGAGCAAATGGAGTTACTTCAGTAATCTTACCTTTTGGGAAAAGGTAGTATGCCTGAAGAAGAGTATTATAACACGAATGAACCTTACCATAACGAAGTTGAAACTCATCACAGAGGTTCATACCGTGTTTGATTAACCAATAGGCATTATGAATGCTTTCTGCTGCCCATTGAGTGCATGGATGGTTCCTGAATGCCCCCTTTTCAGTTGCATAAGGAGTTCCATCTTTCTTTGGGAGAGTACCGTAATTATGATACCACTTTGATGCTACGATGGAAAGCATTTGACAGCATTCAAGAGGCATTTTGTATATCGTGACGGTCAGGAAGTACAATAGCACTCTCTGCTGGAAATGGAGAAGTAACGAAGATATTAATGGTAGGTACCTCAGAAACAATACTTTTGAATTACATAATTAATCTTTTCTGGTTTATTTTCCATCCAGTGTGCCTCATGTTCAATACCACGAGATGCAGTTGATTCTTTAATAGAACTATTAACATCTTGCATCTTACTGGATGAGAGTGGCATAGTCTTCATAGGAATACCAAAAGGTCGATATCCATTACACATATGTCCTACATGAACTGCTTCATGTAGAAAAGTTTGATTGATACTAGCGTAAACGTCATAACCACTAGACTTGATATTCTTAGTGCAAATGACAAACTTTTTCCCAAAGTCAACGTATCCAAAGATGTTTTGATTTTTGCAATACTCAACATTCTCACGAACACTGAATTTTGCTTGATAAATTTGATTGAGAAGACTTTTTGCTTCGGGACTAAGATATAGAAGAAATTCCATCAACCAAACGTACTATCGGGTTCTAGAGCAATCCAATAAGAAAGATTATAATTGCTATTCGTGAAATGTGAAATCAGTTCTTTTGAGACCACAACATCATAAGCACCAGAGATAATCTTGATATTTTCTACTTTGAAGTTGAACGTAAACTCTTCATCAGTTTCGCCAACAATAATAGAATACTCAGTTGAGGTTTTATCATTCTTCTTATCTCGCACAACAAGACGAACTACACTATTCTCACCAACAACGGAAAGGTCGGGAAGTTTGTAAACTGAAGATGCTTTTAGTAGTTTCTCTAGAGTTGCACTATCCAGTTGGAAACAAATATCTTTACAGGGAATTTTGATACCTTTTTCAGGAGGGGACTTAATTACATTCGGGTCAGCAAAGAAATATTTGACTCGTCGTTTACCTTCACGAATTGTGAGATATGAATCCTCAGAAAAATCAAGGTCTGGGTCTTTATGAAGACTGATACCATTCAGAAATTCATTCAGGTCGTAGATAGCAAAATCCCTTGGAAATTCTTCAGCAATCGTTGCCTCAGCATAGATGTTATTAGCAACTGAAATTGTGCGAAGAGTATTACCAGTCTTTACGATAATTGAGTTATTAATGCCCGCAAAGTTTTTAAGAATTGTTAGAGTATTATCAGATAATTTCATTGCTTAGTCTCACTTATTTTCAATTAGATTCAGATGATTAATCAAAAGAATCGTGTAATGTAGAACTTTAAATAGGTCCGCTCGGGGAGTACCTTTAGAATCATAACGGTCAATGTATTTCGTCACATTGCCAGCACAAAACCCTTCACGACGATTGTGCTTGATTTTATCGATAGTCTGTTGCTTGTCGCTGGTTGTACCATCAACATAATGTTGATTATAAGTACTTGCAATATATTCTTCAAGTTGCTTGAGGATTTTATCCTCATTATATTTCCAAAAATGATTTGTCTGTTCGTTCATATGCATTGTAAATGTATTATTCGGGATAGTCATGAAAAAGGGAAGTCACAGAGAACTTCCCTCAATCATATCAGAAAGATGGACGTTCGTCAACCGTATTGGTTTTATCGTCGGAGGTCATCTGAAAATCCGCATCAATTTTATCATAAACCTCAAGGAATCCTTGCTTAGTTTCATCATCAAACCCTGAAATCGAGTACTTAATAGATTTTGATTTATCACCAAAGATTGAATATGCCTTTAGAATATGAACAAGACGACGAGTTGAAATGATTTCATCGACTCCACCTTCATAAAAAGTTTCTCGAATTACATAGGTCCAATCACAAAGTTGCTTAATGAAATCATCCGAATTCTCAAGACTAATAGATTTTGCAACTCCCTTTAGAATCTTAGTTTCTACGGCAGTCGCAGGATATTCTTGCTCCAGAGTAATTGCAAAACGGTCTAGAAATGCTGAGTTAAGAACATTGGTGCCAATGAAACGACCATCATCTGAACCCTTACCTTTAGTATTTGCAGTTGCAATTACGTTGAATCCAGGAGCAGGTTTTACATAACGACCAACTTTCTTCAGGAAAATTCCATTACCTTCCATCACAGATTGAAGTGCCAGAATCTTATTGGCATCTGCAACGTCAATTTCATCACAGAGAAGGATTGCACCTCGTTCCAGTGCTTCAATTACGGGTCCATCCTGCCATACAGTTTCGGTTGCACCATTTGAATTTGCTTTGAGTCGAAATCCTCCAATCAAATCAGGTTCATCGGTTTCATTTGTAAAGTTAATACGAATAAGTTCTCGACCTAGTTGCGCACACGCTTGTTCAACTCCAAAAGTTTTACCGTTACCGGAAAGACCAGTAATAAACACTGGATAAAACATCTTGGATTGAATGATTTTCTTTAGGTCGGGAAAATTGCCGAAAGATACGAAGGTATCGTTTTTTAGAGGAATTAGATTTTTTTCTACAAACTCCAAGGACTCAATTACAGTTGCTGCAGGTGCCTGATAGGACCGCTCAATCTCCTCCACACGCTCTTGAGTGACCTCAAGGTTCCAGCGCCCACGGTCGATCTTAAATGGTTCCAGACGGCGTGTTACGGTGGGATAGGAGAGTCCCCGTGAGGCGCAATAACCCCGAACATCTCCAGCGGTAACTTCAACTCCGTAAGAATATCGGAGGTCTTCAATCATTTGGTCGTCAGTCATAGAAATCTTGCGAGGCATAATATAAAGTGGAAAGTGGTGTTGTTTTTACTTGATTAGTATAGGGTAAAAAATGCGATACCGAAGTACTGGGTGGACAGTTTAAAAAGTGGTCCACCCAAATCTCAGACTATTTGATGAGTTGTACAAACTCATTTAGAATCTTTTTATTCATTTTTTTAGTCTTCAAACTACCAATAAATGCTTTCTTAATTTGAGACTTTGTTGCGGTTTCAGAAACATCAAACTCACAATCTTTCGACAGAGAACTTGAAGAAAGTCCAAAATAAGAATGATATTCAGAGGTCTTAATACTAAATGCTCGTTCTTTCTTCCAAGTTTTCATTGTAGATTCATAAAGAATTCCATCACCACAATATTGACGAACAAATCTGGAGGTGTCACGAGATTGTAGAACACGAATTCCAATGAAGTTAATATCTGAAAACTTATCTCGAAGATTACGAAGAAGAACATCAGTAATTTTACGCGAATCATATGTGAACGAATAGGTGTTACCCGTTTTACGGTCTCGAAGATATGTGTTTTCAAAACAAATATATCGAGTTCCAATATAAGTCTTAGAATCATAACTACGTTCAATTAAACAATCATAAGTATTACCTCCGGTTGCTTCACCATCAGTAAGAATTACACATTGAACTTTTTGAAGTTTGTAATCTTTTTGAAATTTTGGAAGAATTTGATGAAGTGTAATGAGAGATTCATTCAGAGGAGTACCAGACAATTTAAGTTGGCGAGGATTACTATAATTAGTAAGATAATATGCACTATGTTTATAAGCAAGTCGATAGATATTTTTCATCTGGACCTCAAGAGTTGATTTCTTAGTTTTACTTGTAAGAAGATTCAATAGAGTAAACCCTGATGGGATATGAAAGGTCCCATCTTTTCGGTCATATGAATATTTCTCATAGTCATAGAAACGATAATCACTAGTAAATGCATAAACCTCAAACGGAATCGAGACCTTCTTACAGAACCAAACAAGATTAAACAGTTGCTTAACTGTATCCTTCATGACATTATCCATAGACCCAGACCAGTCCAGAACAAAGACTAGACCATGATTCTTACCTTTAGATAGAATAGTAGTCTTCCTAAAAATATCTTCACTGAACTTATATGAATGAAGTTTATTGCAGTCAAGGTCTCCAGTTCGAGATGTTTTTGCCCGAGAATATGAATCTGCTGCCTTATGGCACTCGAATTCTTTTACCAGATAGTTTACTTCACGTTGAGCAGAACGCTTGAATTCATTAAACTCCTTATCTACACCTTTGAGAAATTCAAGTTCATACGCCCAATGAGAATCACAGAGACTATGAATCTCATCATTTGGAACAATGACATCAGAAAGATTTAGTTCTGGGAGTTCAATATAGACACTATCACGACCAGAAGTATCGACAAGACTCTTAAATGCGTCATTTAGAGAATCCATCGTTTCAACTTCAGGTTCTTCCATGTCATCTGAATCATCAGATTCTTCATCAGAATCATCAGAATCATCAGAATCCTCAGAATCTGTAGATGTGTTAGATTCGCCAGATACATTTGATTCTTTGATATCACTAGAGTCATCAGATTCTTCATCAGAATCCTCAGAATCTTCCAGGTCATCAAAGTTACTTTCAGACACCTCAAACGATGTAGACCTGATTGATGTTAGTTCTTGTTGCTCTTTCTTTTCTTCTTTACAGTGCTTATAAAGAAGTTCCGCAGCATCAAGAACATCATCAAATGTCTCAACTTTTGCAATTTTATCTACAAGTTCTTGTTCTTTCTCAGTAAAATCAACCGAAATAAAACTGCCAATCTTGAAGTAAAGATTGATTCGGTCTGGGAAACCAAAATCAGAAATACGCTTCTCACCAATTGAAAAGAAATCACGGTCATGCAGTTCCTTATAACCACGATAAAAAGTCTTAGGTGTTCCTGGATAACGCTTTTTCATAAGTTTTTCAATTCGCACATCCTCAATGATGTTCATATAAGAGTGTGGAATCTTTCGTTCCTTATTCCAACTCATGTCTGCAGGGGTCCACAGTCCATGGGCCGCCTCATGAATTGCCATAAGGTCGTAAATATCATCAGTCGCATTCTTCAGAATCGGCAGAGTAAGCACCCGAGTCTTAACATTAAAACTAGCAGTCTCTACTTTCTTGTATTCGACAATCAGATTCTCAGTCGCAAGAATACGAGCAAGAATTCCTTTGACTTCAAGATTAACGGACATTTAAAATTTGTGCGGTATGCCGTTATCATACAAAAAAAGAGGGTGCTGAGACCCTCTAGTGTGCCAGTTTAGAAAGTGGATTTAACGCATACCAATATTGCCCATTTTAGTTTTTGTAGCTAGAGCTACTCCACGCTTGTAAAGTTTGTCAGCTTCACCATACTTACGCTGAGCAATCGCAACATCTTCGGCCCTCTTAACTCTCTCTCGTTTGCGTGCCACCTTTTCTTCGGGATATGGCATCTTAGCCTCAATGATAGTCTCGACCCACTCTTCACTCATGTTAGCCATAATAACTTCAGCCGACTCTAACGTTTCAGCATACCCCTCATCGAGGAGATGTGAAAGGATGATATCGTAGAGGTCTAGTTGTTCATTGGTTTCTTTTTTATCTCCATATAACCCATATTTTTTAATGTCTGCTTTTGCATCATCTCTTGCTTGAAGTTCTTTACCTTTTCTATAGTCACTTCCTGCTCCACCTGCTCTATTTTTTCTTGCTTGAGAGGTTGAATGCTTACGCCAATCTGGTCTATCTACCATTTGAGTTAAAGTTCGAAGAACATCACCTCGTTCACCACCTAATCTTTGTGCCTGCCTTTCTATTTTACCTCTGTTCATTCTCTTATAGCCTTCACTGATATAAATATCAGCCATCTCATCCCAAGTATAATCACTGAGGTCATAACCTTCTTGAACTAGACTATCGACCCAGAATTCGAAATCTTCTTGCATCTTGCGAACGAATGTTCCAGCAGCTCTACCTGCAATTTGAGCACCAGTTTTACCTTCTCTCTTAGCCTTGACTCCGGCACCAGTGGCAGCACCAGCAGCCCTTGCCGCCTTGATTGCAGTCTTACCCGCTGCCTGTGCAGCTCGGCCAGTTGCAACAGTAGCCTTTCTTCTAGCTCTAGTTGCTTCAGGGGACTGTTCAACTTTCTTTCCAAACTTTCTAGCCCCAGCAACTGCTCCAGCTACAGTTGCTGCAGCATGAGTGACTTTTTTCTCGTGTCCTTTACCAACATCTCTAGCAGTCTTCCAAGACTTTTTAAGTAAATCGGTATCACGCTTAGCTCTATCAGAGAGAGTTTGTAGAAATCCACCAATTCCACGTTTCGTTGTTTCGGGGGATTCTTGCTTTTTAGGTTGTTGAGTTTTAGCAGAAGCAATGGCAGATTGCCTTTGAAGTGCGGCCTTCATTCCTGATGGCTTTTCTTCTGACGCTTTATTTTCGGCCTCTTGTCTTGCCGCTTTTTTCTTGCGAAGAGCTTTCAGTGACGCTGCTTTTGGCTTACCTTCAATTGCTTTCCCACTAGAAAGTCTAGGTTCAATTTTAGCACCACCCGCTCTAGCTTCAGTTAAAACATAATCATCTGCAATTTCATATACCCATTCAACGAGGTTATCCACACCCAATTCATTTGCCAAAACCTCAACCCCAACGTCATTTAGTCCCATCTCATAGAAATATTGGGATGCAATTTCAACTTCTTCAGTAATCTCCTGTGGAGCATAAATTTGTTGATATGCTTCATAAAGACCGATAATTTCTTGATCTCTCATTTTTTTAAAAAAGACTTTTTAGATATTTATAAAAAAAGAAGCGTCCCCTTCTTGAAGACGCTTCTTAAGTGCTTTAAGACGTTTTTTCGCCTGTCTAATTGCTTGAGGTTTTTTCTTCCCCTTGTCGTTCCTTCTCGATGGAGTACGACCACTCTCCCAGATTTTGTGTCTCATCTTTCTCCGTAAGTGAATCTAACCATTCGGATAGTCTATCAATCATTCGGTCAATCCAATCAGACTCTTGTGCCACTTTGTCTTCTGTCATAGTTCAGTTTTATAAGAGAATCCATTTTTCTTTTCAAACATAATAACTCGGTCAAACTTATCTTGTAGGTCAGGTTTATGTGAAATCACAAATACATTAGAATCTTGAATCACATAACGAATAATCTTCAAGAAATTATCAGTCCCTAAGTCATCCAAAGAACCATCAAAAATTTCGTCAAAAACTAATAGATTACAGTTAATCGAGTTTTTAAGTCTTGCAACTTCTCTCCAAGCGAAAATTAATGCGAGATTGATTCTTGCCTTTTCACCTTCACTGAATGAACTATAAGAAAAATTATCATGAATTGGAGACTTAATACTCTCATTAAACTCCGAATCAAGTTCAAAGTTGATATAAAAATCCATCATCTGAAGATATCTATTCACCTGTTGGTTGATAAAAGGTAGATACTTTTTAATGATTTTGGTCTTCACCCCATCGTCCTTGAGTAAGGAATAGGCAAAATCATAATAAACAATTTCTTCTTTTTTATCAGAAAGTTCTTCAAATGTTTGTTGGAGATTATTTCGAAACTCTTCTAGTTTCTCATGTTCAGTATTTCGGTTTGCAAGGTTTTGGGTAATTTTTTGAACTTCATTTTCAAAATCTCGGATTTGTCGTTGATTAAGTGATATCCGAGTATTGTTTTGAGAAATCTCATGATTGAGTTTCGTAATCTCTCTAGAAAGGATAGTAAATTGACGCTCTCGTTCTTGTTCCGATTTTATAGTCTCTTCAAGTTCATTAAAACCTGATTGGAGTTCCCTTGCTTTATTTTGAGCATCTTCTATTCTATTTAATCTAAATCTATCTTCTATAGTCTGAGTGCAAGTTGGGCAAACCGTATTTTCAGTGAAGAACTTATGCTCTTTTGTAATCTCTGATACTTTATGTGAAAGTTTACCTTTAAGATTATTGAGTTTAACTAACTTATCAGAAGCACCTGAATAGTCATCAAGAGTTTTTTGCTTGGACCTAATTTCTAATGCGAGAGTATCATTATCTCCCATATAACCTTCAATCTCTGAACTCAACTTAGCAATCTTATCATTATTCAAGTGAATATTTGCAAGACCTCTATTTTCAAGTTCTTCAATAAAACTCTCTTGCATCTCAATCTTATCTTTAAGATTTTCTTTCTTCAAATTTAGAGTCTTAATCAAATCCTTTTGTGTCTTAATTTTCTCTTTGATGATTGCATTCATTGATGAGAAAATTTTAATATCTAAAAGGTCTTCAATAACCTCTCTTCGAGATGCAGGAGTTAGTTGCATAAAAGGAACAAATGTACTTGAACCTAAAATGACAACTTATCGTGACTGGGAAAC
>OGVX01000054.1_pt1 | contig 9677 bp, 10 predicted proteins | sample 1575851 | NCBI WGS metagenome assembly OGVX01 (sample SAMN07581529, study PRJEB24739) | freshwater metagenome | place: Singapore | collected 2015-01
CTCTTCCGATCTTGTGTTGTCGGGTGTTCAGATTAAGGTTGAGGCTGGTTCTGGTTTGCCGCGTACTCGTGCGGGTAAGCAGGCGCGTGTTTCCCAGTCACGATAGCGAGGCAGTTTGAGGCTGATGAGGAGCAGGCTATGCGTGAGCATGATAAGTTGATTGATGGTAAGATTATTAATGAGCAAGAGGCGCGTAGGGCGCAAGAGCAACTTATGATGAGTATGATGCAGGGTGGTAGTATTGATCCTAATTTGTTGCAGCAGAGTGTTGAGGCTGGTTTGTCTCCGCTTCCGTTTGAGAATAAGGCTGTTCATTTGGAGACTCATGCGGCGTTTATGAAGAGTGCAGAGTTTGAGTCTTTGCCGGATATGATTAGGGATCAGTTTTATAAGCATTTTGAGTTGACTCGTGCTGCTGTTGAGAGTGAGAATACTCCTGCTGGTGAGGCTCCGAAGGTTTCGCTTCAGTTGCGTGGTGCGGTTGGGCCTACTACTGGTGCTAAGATTATTGGTAATAGTGGTATTCGTGGTGTTACTCCGCAGGAGATGTTGGAGCCGTCGTTGGATACGGTGGTTATTGATAATAAGGATAAGCCTAATGCTGAGGATGCACAGTTTAGTGGTGTGCAACAGTATCAGCAGCAGACGGTTGATAAGATTATTAGTGATCAGTTGTTGAATGAGCAGAAGGTTGGTGCTGCTCGTAATTTGAGGGCGGTGAAGGGTGAGTAAGAGGACAGAGTGGACCGATGAGGATCGGGCCGCGGCGTATGTTGCTTGGATTAGTAATGATAAGAATATTCGGGCTACTGCGCGTCAATGCGGGTTGGGGCATACTACGCTTGCTTATTGGGTTAAGGAGTGGGAGAAGAATGGTCCGCCCGAGAATCTTGATGATAAGATTCGTGCGACTGCTTACGAGTTTGTTCATCATGCGTCTAGTGTTCGTGAGAAGGCGATGCGTAAGTTGGAAGAGTTGATTCCTGATGCTGAGGTTAAACAATTGTCGGCTATTGCTACGGTTGTTGGTATTATGGATGATAAGATTCGTTTGGCACAGGGTTTGGCTACTAAGCGTACTGAAACTGTGCATACGCTTCCTACTAGGGATGAGATGAAAGAGTTGATGAGTGGTTTTGCAGATAGTTTGGTTACTTCGGCTGAGGATCGTGCGATGGATGTTGTGCAGATTGAGGCTGAGAGTGTTGTTGTTAATGATTAGCGACCAATCGGAATAACCCGGAGTCGTTTATTATGGGAGGTCACGATGAGTGACGGTATTGATATGGATGGTGCTCTTGAGGCGCTGTCGGCACAGTTACCAGAGGAGAATTTGGGGACTGTGACAGACGAGGTTGATTCTGTTGTAGAGGACAATCAGCATGATGTTGAATCCTTTACTGGTTTTGATCCGTCTTTGCTTCCTGAGGATATGCAGGCTGTTTATCGCAGTATGCAGGGTGATTACACTCGTAAGACTCAGGAGGTTGCGGATTTGCGTCGTCAGTATGAGGCGTTGTCCGAAAGTGGAGTTGATCCTAATGATGCTATTGAGGCTGTTCATCTCTGGCAGAGGATGTATGAGGATCCTGAGTTTGCTATGCAAGTTTCTCAGGGTTTGCAGAATCGCTTAGAGGAAATGGGTTATGCACAACAGCAGCAGGTGGTTGATACTCAGGTTGATAATAATAGTTATGAGGGGCTTCCGCCGCAACTCGCACAAGAGTTGCAGGAGATGCGAGCGTTTCGTGAAGAGATGCTTCAACATCAGGCTCAGCAGGAGATGATTGCTGAGATTGAGATGGCGGAGAATACGGTTCGTACTGCTAATCCGCAGTATACCGAAGAGGATATTGATGCTATTTATAGTATCGCGCATTCTACTGGGGGCGATCTTTTGGCTGCTCAAGAACAGTATGCTGCTATTCAACAGCGTATGCTTAGTTCTTATTTGCAGTCTAAGAGTGTTCCTCATGGTGCTACTCCGGCTCCGTCTGCTCCGTCTAGTGTTCCGTCTAAGGGTTTTGCTAATCTTGAAGAGGCGCATAAGGCGGCTATGGAGGCTGCTCGTAACATTCTCTAATATGGAGGTGTTTCATGGCCCAGTTAACTAACGGGTTTTATAGTACGCTTTCCTCGGTGAGTGATATTCTTAAGGAGTATTATCTTGGTCCGGTGGCTGAGCAGTTGAATAATGAGGTTCTGCTTGTTTCGCGGCTTGAGTCGCGTTCGGAGGATCTGGTCGGTAAGCGCGCTTATGTGCCGCTGCATACTACTCGTTCGGGTGGTATTGGTGCTCGCGCTGAGCGTGATTCGTTGCCGACGGCTGGCAATCAGGGGTACAGCAAGGCTGTGTATGATCTTAAGTATCTTTATGGTCGTGTGCAGGTTACTGGTCCTTCGATGGCTAAGACGAAGAATGAGGCTGGCGCTTTCCTTCAGGCTCTTAAGAGCGAGTTGGATGGTATTCGTAATGATCTGAAGAAGGATCTTGCGCGTCAGGTGTATGGTGATGGTACTGCTCGTATTGCTAAGTGTGGTACTACGACTAGTTCTAATACGGTTGTTCTTGCGGCGGCTGGTATTACCGAGGAGTATGGCGGTAAGGAGGCTATTCGTAAGGGGCAGTTGTATGTTGGTATGGTTGTTGATATTGGTACTGCTGCGGATGTGAATACGATTGCTGATGCGCGTACTATCACGGCTGTTGATTATGATAATGCTACTATTACGATTAGTGGTGCGGCTGTTACTACTACTTCGTCGCATTATGTTACTCGTACTGGTGCTGGTGTTGATGCTGGTGCTACGGCGAATGGTTCGCGGTCGAATGAGGTTGATGGTCTGAAGCGGCTGGTTTCTGAGTCGGCTACTTATGTTGGTGAGATTGATTCTTCGGCGAATACTTGGTGGGATAACAAGCGCATCGCTGTTAATGGTAATCTTGCTATTGATCTGGATGAGATTCAGAAGGGTCTTAATCTTATTCGTCTTGAGGGTGGTAATCCGTCGTTGATGGTTACTACGCTTGGTGTTCAGCGTGAAATTTATGGTACGTTGACGGATAATGTTCAGTACATTGATCCTGCTTCGCTTAATTTTGCTGCTGGCTTCAAGACGCTCTCGTATGCTGGTATGCCTATTGTGGCGGATATTGATGCTCCGTATGGTTCTATCTATATCCTTGATGAGTCCACAATGAAGGTGTTTTCGGATCAGGATTGGCATTTCCTTGACGCGGATGGTACTACTCTTCGTCAGGTTTCGGACTATGATGCTTTTGAGGCTATCATGGCTCGTTATATTAACCTTGGTGCTACGAAGCGCAGCAATCAGGCTGTGTTGTCGGGTATTCAGGTTGATGGTGCCGCTGACGCGGGTATCTAATAGAATTGGGTGGGGGGCTTCGGCCCTCCACCCTCTTTTTTGATTAGGAGGATTATTATGGCTCAGATGAGTAAGTATGATAGGCTCGTCAAGAGTCTAGCGGCTAAAGACAAGAAGAAGGGTAAGAAGAAGAGTGTTAAGAATGCTAAGGCTCTTGCTGCTTGGATTGGTCGTAAGAAGTTAGGTAAGGCAGAGTTTCAGCGTCGTGCGGCTGCTGGTCGGAGGCGAGGCTAATGGCTCCGCGTCCTAAGAAGGTTGAGGATATTGTTAAGGCACTTAAGCGAGAGTACCCTAAGTGGCCTAAGTCGCGTATTTATGCTACTGCTTGGGATACTTATAATAAGATGAAGGGTAAGTAGTATGAGTAGTTTTGCTCATTGGGGTTATCGTTTGAAGCGTTATTATTTTCGTCGTTGGGGGTGAGGTATGTCTGAGGCTTGGACTCGTAAAGAAGGTAAGAATCCTAGTGGTGGTTTGAATGCTAAGGGTCGTGCTTCGTATAATCGTGCTCATGGTGGGCATTTGAAGCCTCCTGTTAAGAGGGCTGAGGCTTCTAAGTCTAAGAGGGCAGCGGCTCGGCGGAAGAGTTTTTGTGCGCGTATGATGGGTATGAAGCGGAAGTTAACGTCTGCTAAGACTGCTAATGATCCTAATAGTCGTATTAATAAGAGTTTAAGGGCGTGGGATTGCTGATGAAGTTATGGTTGCCTAATTCTGTTAATTATGAGGCGTATAGAGTTGATAAGGTTGTTAAAGAGTATGATGATAGGTTAATGTTTGGTCGTAATGAGGATACTGGTGATTGGTGTGTGTTTGTGCGTATGCCTAGTCCAGCGGATCCTATGCCTGTTTTTGGTTTTGGTGATCGTATTCCTGATAGTTCTGAGGCGCTTGAGCGTATTAAAGAAGGGCATTTGGTTCGGCGTAAGGAAGAGATTTGGAGTGAGATTGTTAAGTCTCAGGATGCTCATAAGGCTGGTTTGGAGTATGATGCGTCTGAGGCGGGAGAAGAGTCGGCGGAGATGGTTGAGCATTTAATGCGTAAGCATGGTAAGTCGCCTATTATTAAGAGTTTTTCTAAGGGGGGTGAATAATAATGTTATTGACTGATATGTATGCTGAGTTGGATTTGTTTGGTTTTGATGATTTTGAGACTACTCAAAAATTGATGCTGCTTAATGAGGCTTATTTTGATATTGTTACTCGTGAACCGTGGCCGTTTTTGGAGAATGTTATTACTGTAACGGTTCCTAGTGGCGAGTCTAAGATTACTAATAATGCTAATGTTACTGTTAGTGCTAGTCAGATTACTGATTTGAATAGTGTTTTGTCTTTGATTGATACTAGTCAGGATATTGTTATTTCTCCTGAACGTGCTGATGTTATTGAGAAAAATTATCGTCTTGGCGATTTTTCTGGTGATCCCCAATACTATTATTTTGTTGGTGAGGATTTGTATTTGTATCCTGCTTCTACGGGTTCTACTTATCGTTTGTATTATACGCGCACTCCTGTTGCTGCTACTAATACGAGTGATACGTTTCTTATTCCTTCGCGGCATCATAGTATTATTGTGTATGGTGCTCTTGTTAAGGCGTTTCTGGTTAATGATGATCCGCAGGCTGCGGTATATCAGAATCTTTTTGAGTCGCGTTATCAGCAGATGCGTAATGATTTGTGGATGAATCAGTATGATCGTCCTGAAAGGGTGCATGTTCTTACGGATTCGTATGATTGGTCTTATTAAAGGGGGTGATTCGGAGTGTCGTTAACGTATGTTAGTCAGATTGGGGCTGATGGTGGTATTATGCAGTCTGCTCCGAATACTGGTATTAGTGAGGCTAATGTTGTGTGGGCGCAGGATGTGTTGTTTGATCGTCCGGGTTTTATTCGTCGTCGTGGTCCGCTTAATTCTCGTGGAGCGACAGAGATTACTAGTGGTGAGATGATTGCTGGTGTTACTAGTACGACGGATACTATTGGTGATTGGCATATGTGTTCTCTTGTGTCTGATTCGGATTCTTCTAGGTTTGTATTTTATGATTCTAGTGGTACGCTAACTGGCTGGTCGTGGCTTCCTTTTAAGCATCCTAATGGTTCTTATTTGTTTGAGAATACGACTATTCAGAATAAGGATATTCGTGTTGATAATCCTATGACTATGATGATTGGGCGTTCTGCGCTTGGTGGTGGCGCGTTTATTAGTGTTTTTACTCGTTATGGTATTCCTTTTTATGAGGAGGGTGGGTATCCTTCGTTCCAATCCTTGTATTATTGGCGTGGTGGGCATGGGATTGATTGTAAGACTACTAATGCTGATATTGGTATTGTGTCTGGTTTTGAGGGTATTGCTGGGGATCAGGGAGTCCAGTTTTCTGAGACTATTACTATTCAGGGTGCTTTGAGTGCGTCTGTTACTGGTGAGACTCCGCTTCTTACTCCGGGTATGTTTGTTTTTGATGATAATGCTGGTAAGCCTTACCAATGTATTGGTGTTGTTAAGACTGTTAATATTAGTGGTGGTACTGGTACTATTGTTTTAGAGAAGCGTCCTATGCTTGGTCATAATGCTGGTTTTAATTCGACTACGAATGCTACTAGTGCTATTAATGATATGACTCTTCATTTTCGTAATGTTCGTGGTTTTCAGCATCATCATGGTCGTGGTCTTATTACGCTTTCTACTGGTTTGACTGTTACTAGTGGTTTGGAGGGGACTAGTGCTGAGGGGCATTTTGCTGCGGCTAAAATGACTCAGGGTGATTGGTATGTGTATCGTGCTAGTGATCATGCGCTGATTGGTAAGGTTAATTCTGCTGGTAGTATTAGTAATACTCAGTTTGAGTTGACTAGTAGTAATGTTAAGGTTAAGATGACTAGTGACGAGTATGTGGCTGTTAAGGTTATGACTACGCTTAGTAGTGATTATGTTGCTTCTTCTCAGGCTCAAGAGCCTAGTCCGTATTATCAGCCGCGTATGAGTGGTAAGGTTGATGATGCGAGTGTTGGTACTTCTTATGATGAGAGTGTGCGTACTTATAAGGATGTTCCGGGTTATTTGACAGCGACGTATGCTGGTTTTCAATGGTTTGGTTCGCTTGGTCAAGCAGGGTATGAGAATCAGATTCTTTTTTCTGCGTATCATAATCCTGAGGCTGTAGACTTGTCTCCAGATTCTTCGGATAGTATTATTATTCCGGGTATGAATATTCTGCGTGGTATGGCGACTAGTAGTGCTGGTCTGATTATTTTTATGTCGGATAATACTTATATTCTTCGTGGTAATGATCGGCTTAATTTTAGTCTAGAGGTTTTGTATCCTGAGGGTTGTTTGAGTGCGACTAGTATTGTTGAGATTGGTGGTGGCGTTATGTGGGCTGCTGCTAGTGGTATTCTTTATTTTGATGGTGCTAGTGTTCGTAATCTTACACAGGACTCTCTTGGTACTTATTATTATGATGGTGTTCGCTTTTTTGATGCTGAGGCGGATCGTATCTATTCGTTTGTGTATAAGAATTATTTGTTTGTTTCGTTTACTAAGTGGCAATCCTCATACTCGTTTACTCGTTATGAGCCTGTGTATGTGAATACGGCTGCTGGTGATCAAGAGGGACAGAATATTACGATTGATGGTGTGGATTATCCGCCGTCTACTTATACTACTTATGGGTATACTTGGAGTCAGATGACTAATCGTGATGCGGCTTTGACGTATGAGCAGTTTAAGAATACGCTTCCTTTTGTTACTTTTGCTATTTACTTGCCTAATGGTAGTGTTACTAGTGTTAGTAATATGGAGTTTGTTGGTGCTACGTTTGTGGATAGTATTAATGCGTCTACGGCTAGTGATCTTGATTATGATAAGTCTTGGATTGCTATTAATGCTCGTAAGAAGCATTCTAGTTCGCATATTCCAAATAAGCCGGTTAATGCTGTAACTAATGTAGCGTTTAATAGTGGTACTGTTACTATTACTTTTACTCCTGCTACTACGGATACTTATGCTAATGGTGATCTTGTGGATCTAGTTGATCGTAATGATACGCCTATTGTTTCTAGTGCTACTATGGGTTCTTTGACTACTGTTGGTGCTTCTAAGACGTTTACTTATTCTGCTGCTAGTGCGCCTACTGGTGTTGTTGGTGTTGTTAAGCCAGAATATGTTACGGCTAATCGTGGTTATTTTGTTGGTCTTGATAATATGCTTGATGTTGAGACTAATGATTATGATGATTATATTACGCTTGCTAGTCGTTGGCCGGGACCGGATATGTATTTTCAAACAAAGATTTATACTATTGGTGATCCTGTTCTTAAGAAGTGGTTTCAACGTTTGTTGATTAGTATGCTTATTAAGGGTGGCGCTGTTCGTGTTGATATGCTTGATTATGAGAATAATGATTTTATTACTACTCAGGTTAAGCAGCGTAATTGGGCTTTGTTGCCAGAGTATTTGTATACTTGGAGTCAGGTAGAATCGTCACAGTTTGCGCTTATTACTGGAGAGTCTAATCCGGTTACTTGGCAGCAAGTTGAGGCTTATGCTACGAATAATAGTAATTTGTCGTGGGATGATCTTCTTTTCCCAGCGTTTGAGCGGCGTATGAAGAAGTTTAGTTTGCGTACTCAAGCATTAGGATACCAATTCTACCAGTTAAATAGGTGGAAGCCTAATAATTCTGCTAGTGCTGCTATTCTTAAGCCTAAGAGGATTGAGACTGATGCTTGGAGTATTGGGTTTAAGCCTATGCGGTCAGGGAGGCAATAATGCTTGGTATGCCTACGTTTGATCTTACTACTGAGCGTGGGAAGCAGGATTTTCAAAAGTGGATTACGTTTAGTATTAAGAATGAGATTAATTCTTATGCTCGTCAGGTGCTTAATATTGATTTGGCTGGTGCTAGTGGGGGTGGTGGTACTCCTACTGGTCCGGCTGGTGGTGTCTTGTCGGGTAATTATCCTGATCCTTCGTTTGCTGTTGATATGGCTACTCAGGCAGAGTTGGATGCGGCTATTAGTGGTGTAGTGTATCAGAATACTCCGTATCTTGATTTTGATACAGTATCTCCGGGCGCTAGTGGTATTGGTCAGATTGCTTGGAATGATACTAAAGGCACATTAGAGTTTGGTCTTAAGGGAGGTAATGTTACTCTTCCTATTGGTCAGAATAGTTTTGCTCGTGTTAAGCACGCGGATAATAGTGGTCTTACTAAGGGTCTTGCTGTTTATGTGGTAGGTTCTGATGGTACTAATAATACTGTTCGTTATGCGCTTGCTGATTCTGATCCTACTTCTTCGCGTACGTTTGGTATTATGGCTGAAACGGTTACTGGTGGTAATAAGGCTTTTTGTTGTACTCAGGGTTATGTTGAGGATATTAATACTAGTACTTTAACTGAGGGTGCTGCTGTATGGTTGTCGGCTTCTACTCCGGGTGGTCTTACTTCGACTAAGCCTGTTGCGCCTAATCATCTTGTTCTTATTGGTTTTTGTGTTAAGTCTCATGCTGTTAATGGTAGTATTTTTGTTCATGTTGTTAATGGTTTTGAGTTGGATGAGTTGCATGATGTTAAGATTACTAGTGTTCAGCCGGATGATTTGTTGCAGTATGATTCTACTATTCCTTCGTGGAAGAATGTTTCTACTATTGCTCCTTCTAAGATTACTGGTACTGCGGTTATTACAAGTGATTCTCGTCTTACGGATGCTCGTACTCCGACTAGTCATGCTTCTACTCATGTTCCGGGCGGAAGTGATATTCTTGATTTTACTAAGATTATTGCTAAGGGTACTACGCTTCCTACATCGTTTACGTTGTATCCTGCTGGTACTTTGTTTGCGTTTGGTTCTAGTGCGCCTTACTTATTGTATCGTAGTACGGGGTCTGCGTGGGAACAGTTAGGTTCTGCTAGTACTACTGTGAGTGATACTGCTCCTGCTAGTCCTCAGGCTGGTGCATTATGGTTTAAGTCGTCTAATGGTAAGACATATATTTATTATGCTGATGGTTCTAGTAATCAATGGGTTGAGATTGGTGAGAATGCTCAGGTTACTATTCCGGGTCATGCATCTACGCATATTCGTGGTGGTAGTGATATTATTGACGGTGATCGGCTTAGTGTTGATTATGTTCCTACTAATTATACTCGTAATAGTTCTGCTAGTGGCGCAGGAGATGTCACGGATCCTACCGCACACTTAACAGGTATTGATCTTATTCTTCCTGCTGGTATGCTTATGCCTTACGCGGGAACTACTGAATCTACTGGTGGGTATCGTGACTGGGAAAC